>JAEEGK010000633.1_pt1 | contig 88050 bp, 79 predicted proteins | sample 8958771 | NCBI WGS metagenome assembly JAEEGK01 (sample SAMN16246547, study PRJNA631951) | gut metagenome | biome: gut microbiome; feature: rumen; material: SC-attached | host: Bos | place: Iran: Karaj | collected 2018-10
AGAATAACTTCTTTTGGCGTCAGGTTTGCAAAGACCGGATACGGAACTGCCGACATGCAAGCAATCATCAAAAAGGCAGTATTGAATTATGGTCCAATTGTTGGAGTAATGTATAGCCTTTCTAAATATAAACCAGGTGAGACCTTTAATGTTAGCGATATAAATGTGGGCTATCCGTCTCCCGCAGAAATTGTAGAATATAATGGCTCAATGGTAGAACTCTCAGCTGGCTCCACGCAAGATTCAAACACAAGAACAAAATCGTGCATATTAGCTTGGTTGACTCAGGGAGGTTATATCAAGCCTATTCATTTTACACCTTCAGATTCACCATATCCCCATATAGCTTACCGTGATTATATAAATAGCGAACATCGGATGGAACAGTTGTATGAAATAATAGAGTTCCCTAATACAGAGATAACTGATAGGCCTCTCAATTATGACAATCTTACAAAAATGAATTTCTGTCTTAGAGAGAATGGTCAATCTGTTGTTCGTGAAGCTACGATGTATTATGAAACAATAATTAAGAACCGTCGATTTGCCATTCTGTTCCTTCTTAATCTTGCTTTTCAAAACAAAACAGCAGTTGCATTAAGTGATATCATAGATGTTATGAAAGAAGATAAAGGCAAATTTGTGGTTTCAGAAGAGGATTTGGAAGAAACTATTTCAACAGAGATTGAGATAGCTTTCATGGCAGGAATACCATATGTAGGAAGGTACATGAATGGGAAATTGTATCTGCAACCAACAAAAGGGCTTAATCTGAAAGAGTTGGAGGTAGGTGCTCCACAAGATGTTATTAACTTCCTAAACCAATATAGCTATTGATGGGAAAATTTTGTTTATATGCAGACAATCAGCTTGATGCCCCTTGTGCATACTTGCAAATGTACAAGTATTCGTATCTTGCTAATTTTATTGAGGATGAAAAGCACAGCAAAGGTAAATCATCCCATAGTGTTCCCTTATTGGTTAGTTGCCTAAAAAAAAGTGAAGAGCCAGTCAGCAGGTTCTCTGTTAAAGATGAATGCTGTATTAACTGTATGTTTTGTGTCTTTGGATGTGTGGGCAACAGAATTCTTTTGTCTAACAGATTCCATCCGAAGAAGTTTTGTTATGACATCACATCCGATGAGTTTTCTGAATTAGAGCAGACAGCATCGAAACTATTTAAAGGAACATTCATACAATTGCCTAAAGTCCCTATTAGTCAATTGTCTGTTAAATACAAAAGCTTTGAGGCTTTTACTGCTGTCGATGAAACTAAGAACATCGCAGTTTGGACAGCAAATGCGATGAAATTCCTTAGCTCGTCACTTGAGCCACGCCTTTCTTTGGAGGTCGGGTTACGTATTTATCAAAGAGATAGAGGAGGTCGATTAGACGTTAGTCTGCTTAATACGAGGGACAAATACCTGTTTGTCGCTGAGACAAAAGTCGATTTCAATCATATGATGTCAGAAGGTAGATATGAGTCTCAAATGATTGCCTATGAGACAGAATTAGAACAGGTTGACAATAATATAAAACGTGCCAAGTTCTTGGTAATCGGCGGTCGTGAATGTGACATGCTTCCATCTTCGATACAAGGTTCAACGTCTGGTCCTAGAGCAGATTTATTCTATAGTATTTTACGCCAACAGAATCTTTTCTTCTTCTCGGCAAATGCCCTTCTTGCGCTTGGCCTACAAAAAATATACATATCAATAAATAACTATTCACTAGAGGCGTTATATCCTATTATTAATAGTAAAAAGTTTGTTGGACTTTTATCTTCAGGCGTCGTTACTGCAGATAAAAAGATAATACCGTTAGGTGATGCTATTAAGGAGTTATACTGATTATAATGAATTGGACTTTTCCAGAAAAGTAGATTTTGAAATACAATAAGGTAAAGAAAAAATATATGTGAAATACGATAAAGTACATTGTTTTCTTTTGGTTCCTTCTGAGTAACCAAGATGAATGAGATGATAAATCACACCGAATTGATGAAAATTTACGTCAGAATGATTGCAGATTGAAATAAAATACTTACCTTTGCACACGAAAACATATTGTTCGTATGAGCGTAAGAGTTCAAGACGTTATTGACGCCCTTGAAGATTTCGCGCCTCTGCCTCTGCAGGAAAGCTACGATAATGCTGGCTTGCAGGTTGGATTGACAGAAGCGGAAGTGTCAGGGGTTTTATTGTGCCTTGACGTGACCGAGGCTGTGATACGGGAGGCACTGGAGCTGGGATGCAATCTGGTTGTGTCGCATCATCCGCTTATCTTCCATGCTTTGAAGCATCTGACGGATGGCGATGCTGTGCAGCGTTGCGTCCGTATGGCTTTGCAGAACGACATTGCCATCTACTCGGCTCACACCAATCTGGATGCGGCTGTGGATGGTGTCAACTACATGATGGCAGAGCGGCTGGGGCTGGTGGATGTGGTGCTTCTGCAGCCTCGTCAGGTGTCTGTGGGCATCGGTTCGAGTGCCCATACGGTTCAAGCCGGTTCGGGCGTGATAGGTTATCTGCCTGAAGGCGAGGACTCGTTGGCTTTCCTGCAAAGGGTGAAGCAGGCTTTCGGTGTGGAGTGCTTGATGCACAATGAGTTGTTGTCCCGTCCCATAGAGAGTGTCGCCATTTGCGGCGGGGCAGGGGACTTCCTCTTGCAAGAAGCGTTGCGGATTGGAGCGGATGCTTTCCTGACGGGAGAGATGCACTACCATCAGTACTTCGGGCACGACGGACAGATACAGATTGGCGTTCTTGGACATTACCAGAGCGAGCAATACACGATGGACATATTCAATCAGGTAATCGGCGAGAGGTGCCCCAGGTTGCCGCTCTTCAAGACGACACTCTGCACGAACCCCATCAAGTATCTCTAAGCCTCTCCCCATCTCCATCGGGGGAGCAATAAAACAGTAAATGGTAAATCATTAAATAGTAAGTACAATTATGGCAAGAGAAAAAGCTAAGAAAGACCCTGCTGACTACAGCGTGGAAGAGAAGCTGAAGAACCTTTATGCTCTCCAGAGCATGCTTTCTGAGATTGACAGCATCAAGACACTTCGTGGCGAACTGCCTCTTGAGGTTCAGGACCTGGAGGACGAAATCGAAGGTATGACGACGCGCATCGAGAAGATTAACAACGATATTGCTGAGCTGAAGAAGGAAATCAGCGAGCGCAACGGTAAGATTGCTGAAAACAAGACGAACATCGAGCGTTACAACACGCAGATGGAGAGCGTTCGCAACAATCGCGAGTATGATAGCTTGACCAAGCAGGTTGAATATGCCGAGCTTGACAATCAACTGCATGAGAAGAAGATTCGCGAGGCAAAGGAAGTCGTGGAGGCTAAGACCGCCGAGATGACGCGATGCAATCTCGAGGTGAACGACCGCAGGGTGCTTCTCGAGACAAAGAAGGAGGAACTGGAGGAAATCGTCAGCGAGACAAAGGCTGAGGAGGAGAAGCTCCGCGAAAGGGCTAAGAACCTTGAGATTACCATCGAGCCTCGTCTCCTGAACGCCTTCAAGCGCATCCGTCGCAACAGCCGCAACGGCTTGGGCATTGTTTCTGTTCAGCGCGATGCTTGCTGCGGTTGCTTCAACAAGATTCCGCCTCAGCGCCAGCTCGACATCCGTAGTCGCAAGAAGATTATCGTCTGCGAGTATTGTGGTCGCATCATGATTGACCGCGAACTTGCCGGCCTTCCGTCTGAGAATCAGGAAGGAGCAAAGAAAAGCAGTCGCAAACGCACGTCGAAGAGGGCAGAGTAACAGGGCTACATGCCCGCCATCGCCGGAAAGGGTTGTTCGGCTAGGCTCGATGGGCCTGGCCTGGTGCGGGCATTAACTTTACGATAATTATAATGAAGATAACACTTATAGGTGCCAGCGGTTTCGTTGGCACAAGATTGATGAATCTGTTGGACGAGAGCAGCAACGATTATCAGTTGAAAAATATCGACCTGCTCCCCAGTCACTTCTTCAACCAATACACCACCATTGGCGATGTGCGCAATCAGGAACAGATGGACAAGGAGTTGGCCGGTGCCGATGTGGTAGTGCTGCTGGCGGCTCAACACCGTGACGATGTGACTCCCATTTCGCTCTATTACGACACGAATGTCGGTGGAATGGAGAACACGCTCCGTGCTATGGAGAAGAACGGGGTGAAGAGGCTGGTGTTCTTCTCGTCGGTAGCCGTCTATGGCTTGAACAAGAAGAATCCTAACGAGGAGCACGAGAAGGATCCCTTCAACCACTACGGAAAGTCAAAATGGCAGGCAGAGCAGGTTCTGCAGGAATGGTATAAGACCCATAGCGACTGGAACATCAACATTGTCCGTCCGACAGTCATCTTTGGCGAGAGAAACAGAGGCAATGTATATAACCTGCTGAAGCAGATCTCCAGCGGCAAATTCCTTATGGTGGGCAACGGCAACAACAAGAAGTCGATGGCATACGTGGGAAATGTGGTGGCTTTTGTGAAGTTCTTTATTGACAACAAGACCAGCGGCTACAATGTGTATAACTACATAGACAAGCCGGACTTCACGATGAACGAACTGGTGCAGTTGGTGGAGAAAGTGCTTGGCAAGCGTTTGCCGGGCATCCACTTCCCCTACTGGATGGGTATGGCAGGCGGCTATGTGTTCGACGCCATCGCTTTCCTGACCAGAAAGAAACTGACCGTGAGTTCGGTGAGGGTGAAGAAGTTCTGCTCCACCACCGCATTCGACTCCTCGAAGATGCTTGCCAGCGGTTTCAAGGCTCCATATACACTTGCAGAAGGATTGTCCAGAACGCTCCAATATGAGTTCATAAACCCTCCGACAGACGATGTCATCTTCGTCTCGGAGTGATGCGGACGCCAAGGATTTTTGTAAAGATTTTTCGCAGACACACTCTTTCTGACGGCTTGTTTTCGTTCGGGTGGCACTTTGCTACTCCGAACGAAAAATAAGGGCTTAAATCGAGTTTCTCCCTTCGCCAGGCAGTTTGCGAGGACTGAATTTACAGCGCCGGGCAAAGAAAGTACAAACCCCGTGTGGTGCCTTGTTAAACTCCGCGTACTTTTCTGCTGAATTTCGCCTGCGAGGTAGGTGAACCCCGCATGGGGAAATTGCAAACTTCGCGTGCGGCGTTGGCCAACTCCGCGTGCGGCGTTTGTTTTTTCCGCACCCGTCGATGCCGATTGCCACATTTTGTGTGCCAATTTTTGTAAAGTTTTTGGTTTGTTGCTGTCAGGCAAATATGGCCTGCTCCGAACATTAAAAATTATTGCTGTCCGGTAAAAATTTTTCATCATTACCTGCACCCTCCTAACCATCGGCATTTAGAGCAACATGTGATAGGCAGGGGCTTGGGACGCCCCAAAGGGGCAGAAAGATGTCAGCCCAGGGCAGCGCCCTGGGTATTGAAATGCCACTGCAAATGACGCTCTGTAAGAGCAAAAGCACTAAAACACAAATCTTTTGCCCCTTTAGGGCGCATTCTACCATTGCGCCATAAACCCAGGGCGATGCCCTGGGCTGACATCTTAATGGCCTTTCAGGCCGGATTAACCGGACAGCAATAAAAGTTTTTTGTTTGTTGGAGCCTGGTAAATATGGCCTGCTCCGAACATTAAAAATCCTCCCTTCCAACCCCACCCCTCGCTTCGCTCTTCCCCTTGCCCTCCGTCGAGCATAGCTCTCCCCAATTGCTCCGCTGCTAACGGGCAATTGCCCTTCAAGGAATGGGAGGGGAGTTGGGACGCAGCACTCCCCGCCCCTTAAGGGGAGGGGTAGGGGTGGGGTATATTCGATGGGGGTGACTTTCTTATGGAATGGCGTTCCCTATAATTCTTCCAGGAATTCCAGGCAACGCTTGGTCTGCTGCTCAAAGGAGAACTCGTTTGCAGAAGCCTGAAGGCAGCACTCCCTCATTTGATGGTATTCTGCATCTGTCATGTCCTTAAGTCGGATAATGTTTTCCTTCAGGGCTTCATAATCTCCTGGATCGGAAACAACGCCTAGATTGTATTGCAGGATAATGTTTCTGCCCTCTCCTCCACCACAGAAGATGATGGGAGTGCCATGTGGCAACAGATCAAAGATTTTGGAGGGAACAGCGCCTTTAATGGAGACGACTAAGGGAACAATCGAAGCATGGAATGTGCCCAAAATCTGATTTATCTCTTCCTTCTTTTTATACCCGTGACAGATCACGCCACAATCGTTCTTTGCCACATACTCTTGGATTGCCTCGGCCTGATTGCCTCCTCCATAGATGTGCAGTTCGGCTCCAAGCTCCTTGAAGTTTATATGCTGGATGATGCCTAAAATGTCTTGTGCAACACCAAGAAGACCGGCATAGGCCAGTTTGAGCTTTGCCCTGTTTTCGGGGAAACTCGAGTCGGCATGAATATTTTGCGGCTGAAGGTTTCGGTATAAGAAACGCGGTTTGTCATGCCCAAAAGACCGGATGTGTTGGAGAATCTCGTCGCTCTGTCCAAAGAAAGCGCTTGCTTTTTTATAGACGAAGCGCTCCATCCATGCCAATATCTTATAGTATGTGCCTCCCTGCTTGACAGCTCCCAGCTCTACAGCCGACAGCGGCCATAAATCCGATACATTCAGTATGGTTTGCTTGCGATAGATGCAACTGTAGAGCAAGATTGCGGAAAATCCCACCAGAAGCGGAGGTGTCTGTATGATGACCTTGTCGTATGACTTGTTCTTGCTTATTCTGAGTCCGAATGTCCAAATGGCCAAAGCAAAGACAAGCATACCCAAAAGGCGGGCAATAGCGTTCTTGGATATTGTCGCGTATGTCCAGTACCTGAATATGCGAACACCTTGTATGGTCTCCTGTTTATATAAGCGTTTCCTGTAACCTTCGAATATTCGGCCTTTGGGATAATTGGGGAGACAGGTCAGGACATTCACTTCTATCCCTTGCTGTGTCATGGCTTCCGCCATGTTGCAAATTCGCGAAGGAGCTGCCCCCATTTCCGGAGGATAGTAAAAGGAAACTATCAGAATCTTCATGCCTTCATCATTTATTTAAAGATGCCGCGGAAATACTGCTTCAGGGTGCCCGATGACGAGCGGAGCCATCAAAATCGCCTTTGCGCAAGTCCCCAATGCAAGCATTATTTTCGTCATAAAAGCATTTTGGGTGCAAAGGTACTATTTTTTTAGGAAATACCTGTCAAATAATCAAAAAAAGTTATATCTTTGCATCAAAATTGTGTAGATTATGAAGAGATATATTTTTTTGATTTTTGCCCCTCTTTTTTTTATTTCGGCAGACTCCGTCGGTCGGCCTGAGACAAGCGCAGATGACTATGTCCTGATATTCAGCGACGAATTCAATCAGCCGAATGGCAGCGCTCCAGACAAGGCTGTATGGTCATGTCCTCCGCGTTCGAATAAGGGATGGAACAGATGGGTGAAAGACATACCAGAAGTGGCATATATAAGAAAAGGGAAGTTGGTTTGCCGTGCAATTCCCAATAGAGCACACCCGACAGATACAGCAAAGATGCTGACAGGTGCTGTCTTCTCCAGAAAGAAGTTTGAGTTCCGATACGGCAAGATAGAAGTTCGCATGAAGACCAATCTGAAGGTGGGCAATTTCACCTCAGCTTGGTTAAGGACTTGGGAAAGCAAGGAGCAGCCTCTGTATAGCGAGATAGACATTGTAGGGATGATGGGCAACTTGCCGAGGTCTCTCCATACAGTTCATTCAGAACTTACTACCAAGAATCCCAAGCATGGGACAAAAAACCATTTTGCCATTGACTGCAACGTAAAGAAATGGCATGTCTATGGCGTGATATGGACTCCTGAAAACATTGTTTGGACACTTGACGGCAAGAAAGTGGGCGAGTATCGTAAGAGCAAAGATCCGCAGTTGCTGTCAAAAGGTCAGTGGTCGTTCGACTATCCGCTGTTTATAGTGCTTAACCAAAGTGTGGGGTCGGGTGGCTACGACCATTTCATGCCACAGTACAACGACATTTATGAGACTCAGTTTGACTGGGTGAGAGTCTATCAGAAGAGAGGCAGCAGGTGATTATTGGCATGTTTTACGATACAGGTCAATTATCTCAATGGCGCAGTCCTGCACTTGCATATTGTTTGGAGCTTGAGTTTTAAGGACTGACTGCAATGCGTCTTCGAAGCTTTGTCGATTACTATACGAAAACAATGTAACACCCAAAGGTCGGTCAACACTGTCCGAACACAACACTTTTCTGCCTAAATACAAAGCTTCTTTTACTGATATTGCATCGCCATCAGTGCTGGTGTTCCTGACGAAGATGTCAATATGCTTAAGTAATTCGTAGTATGGATGCGGGTAGTCTATGAATATAATGTTGTCGCCAGTTTCCTTTAAATGCTGCCGATATGCTCCTTTAGGGTCAGAAATAATGAGAGCATATTGTTTCTTTTCTTTGAAGAAATCGACTAAAAAGGCGATTCCATAGATTTCGTTCCCAAATCTGTCAAATGATAAGCGGCTCGCATTGGTTGAGACGATGGTTTTGCCTTTCTCTTTCAGTTCCGTTATCTTGTCCACTATTTCTGGTTGTAGGGCGTTCTCAACATACGGCGGAATAAAGACAGGGATAAATAATGCGTTGCGACTAATCTTCCGGCACGCTTCATAGCTCCGATGGTTGATGAGAATTGGGACATCTGCACATTTGAGAGCTGCAATGAAGGCAAGTTTTTTCCAGCCAGAGAACCGTTCATAGTCTGCATGTAGGGTAAAGATGCATTTCGAGCCAGCCAGCTTGCTTGCGGTCAGGAACATTAACAACAGGATGGGATGAGTTACATGGATATGTACAACCCCCTTATGCCTGATGAGGAAAAGGCAGGTTTTTTTTACGCCTTTTTGTTTGTAGTCAATCAGCGCATAGTTTATTTTCTTGACATCCAGTGCTTCTGTCAGACGCTTTACATGTATGCTGACACCGCCGATAAACGATGACTCTGGTACAGTTCCGACAATGTAGAGATTCTTCATGCGTTATTGTCTATTGCTTTCCGTATTGCCTGGATATAGCCGTGCCCGAATTTCTGATCGGGTTCCACATAATTGCCTTCACCCCACTCGTTCCATGCTTTCAAAAACAGAATTTGATGCTCCGGCTGCTTGTCTTTAATCAATCTGATGGCTTCTTCTACTGTTACTTGGAATTTCTCGGGTGTGCTGTTCACCAACGGGTCTGTCTTAATCCCTGCACGTGGTGTGCGATCCCATTGGGGCATAAGCGTAGGATATACATTCTCCCAAGCATCTTCGGGGACATAGTAGTGACGCATCACTTTTGCGTAATCGGCTCTGAACGACATTGGCAGGAAGGTATGGTTGGCAGCAAAGAACAGAGCCTTCTTCCACTTCCCGTTGACGATGGTTTGTGCGCGCCCTAATCCTGCCGACATCACAGCATCAAAGCCAATATCAAGTACTTCTTGATAGCGTTCTGCCGGTTGGTTGGCATCCCATAGCGTCATTTTACCGTCTTTCGTCGAGCGACCTGACGAGTTTTGCGTGTAGCCTACAAAATGGATTCCTTGCAACCCGTTTTCACGAGCCATCTGTTGCCAAAGATCTATGAATTGCCGGCATTCAGGGATAGCTCTCGGTTCCCACACTGCGAAGAGCGGCTTATCTTCGACTCTGATATATCGAGGGTCACGGAAGGCAGGCAATAGTGCGTTGAAATGGGTTATGTGGTCTTCTGTTGAGTATTCCATTTTTGCTATCATGGAGTCGCGTCGGAGACTGCTGCCCTTCTTCCAAGTCTTGTTAGTCCAATCATGATTAGCCCAGCACAGGCAGAAGGGCAAATCGGGCTTGCCGCTTGTCAGAACTTCGTTGAAGGGGCGTTCAAGCAGTTGTTTGCCATTGCCAAACCAGTAATGGTAGTAGCAGAAGCCCTCGATGCCTGCCTCGCGTGCCAGTTCTGCCTGTTGCTCGCGCACCTCGGGCAGACGCAAGTCGTAGAAGCCCAAGTCGGCAGGGATGCGTGGCTGGTAGTGACCACGAAACAATGGTCTTGCTTTTACGACATTATTCCATTCAGTAAAGCCTGGTCCCCACCATTCGTTGTTCTCAGGGATGGGATGATATTGAGGAAGATAGAGTGCGATGATTCTTGGGTTCATGTTTATATGGTTTTGAGATTATTCGTATTTTATGAAATGTGCTGCTGGCAGAAAAGACGTGGTTATTTTTTTGTCCCACTTCCAAACACTTTTGTTCGTAGCTCCTCACAGCGTTGGTGACGAGAAGCAAAAGGCTCGTCGCCCTCATACCAAGGTTTTCTTTGCTTTTTTACATAAGCTGGCATTCCAGTAAGCAGGATGTTGTCATCTGCGAATGACTTCGTGACGACGGAGTTAGCTGCAATAGTCACATTGTCACCAAGTTCCTTGCAAGATGTAATTTTAGCACCAGTAGAGACGAAAAGGTTATTGCCTATGTGATGGCCTGTGGAGGTGATAAGTGTGCACACATGCATCACAGCGTAATTACCGATGGTGTTCTGTGGCCCAACTACAATGGTGCCAAAATGCGGAAGCACCAATCCGTAGCCGAATACATCAGGACCTATGGTATAGCCCAACTTTATAGATAAACGCTGGTATCTATAGTGATAGAACAACCATAATGGGTTGCCAGAATGTTTATAGTACGACAACTTGCGCATCGTAGTGAGGTATTTCATCTTCAAATCAGGCAACAGAAATTCTTTCAAGTGAGTGGAAAATGATTTCTTGAACGATCCTGTGTTCATCATCCTGTCTGCCATTAAGAAGAATCGGAGTTCTTTTCTTGAAGTGATAATCATATTATAATTGCTTAATAATCTTTGCAGGTATTCCACAGGCTACAGCGAAAGCCGGTACGTCATGAGTCACCACGCTGTTGGCTCCGATAATTGCTCCGTCGCCGATGGTCACACCAGGCATCACGCAGACATTGTTCCCTAACCATACATTGTTGCCTATAACCACAGGGCCTTTGCTATACAAAGGGCGTTTGTGAAACGGCAGATTCATGTGCTCACGGGTGCTTTGTCCGTGACTGTTATCTGTGATGAGCACATTGGTGCCTGTCAGAAGGTTGTCGCCAATGCGGATGCTGTTGATGGCTGTGATGTGGGCGTTATTACGGATTGAGCAACGCTTGCCGATTATAATGTTTGGTGTATAGTGGTTGCCGTTGTGCGAGTCCCATGCCGTCAGTTGTACTCCAGAAGCGATATATGTCTGGTCGCCTACTGAAATATATTTCAACCCTTCAAGTCTCATGGCCTTCCAACCTATGTGTGACCCCTTGCCCCATTTGGCGAAACGATGGCGATGAAGGGCGGTATAAATCCTATTGCTGATAGATTTAAGTATTTGTGCCATTTAGTATGTCTTTGTAGAATTGATATATTTGTCTTGTGTTATTTTCAACAGTATATAGTTTGTTTACTGTTTTGAATGCACGTTCAAGGTAAGGCCTGTAGAATTCTGGCGGATTGCTGGCAACCTCAGATAAGAGCTTGGCCAGTTCTTCGGCTGTTTCATATCTTAGGGCAATTTCCTTTCCTGTCATTTCCAAAGCATTATCCATTTGCTCTTTTGTGCCGCTGGTGTTTCTTCCGATAACCAGACATCCTTGCTGCATAGCCTCGGGCAAACAGAAACCAAATCCCTCGAATAGTGACGAGACAATTAGGGCACGTGCCTCTCGCATCAAAGCTGCGATGTCGTCACGGTTGCCTAAAAGTTCAACATGTTCTGTAAGGTGATTATCTTTGATGTACTTCAGTTGTTTTTGATAATATGCGTCATCGCCATTGCTTCCTGCCACTTTCAGAGGTATAGGTGCAGGCGATTGGTCTGCATATATTTTATAGGCATTCAACAATTGATCAAGACCTTTGGGTGGCTGAATGCGACCTGCAAAAAGGAAATAGCTTTTGGTCACCGAAGATGGCAAATCAGTCATTTGGGAAAAGACACCGTCATAAATCACACGAGACCTCTTGGTTTTATTGTCTTGATAGTAATGGTGCTGAACAGCTTTAGTGATACAAATGGAATAGGAACAGTTGTATTTCAATTGATGGGCAAACGAAGCTTGCATAGGGAAGTAGTGATAACCGAGCATATTAGCAAATTCCCTGATGTGATAGATATGCGGAATACCAGTCTTCCGTGCTGCGTCAAAGCCTATGCGGACAACTCCAGTGTTGGAATGCACAATGTCGATTCCGTTTTCTCTTATCCATTTTGAAAGCGCCCTAGTGGCTTTGTGGTTAACGATGATTCGTGCTGCGAGTTTGGGGAGGAACAGCATGCGTTGCTTTAATGTGTGAGAGTACGGGTAAACAGAGGGGCGATAGGTCTGGACGAGTGTCGGTATCTGTCTCTTACTCAGTTCAAGGAATACTCCGTCCCTGTCAGGTACTACCACATATGGTTTGATGTCATATTGTGATAGACCATCAAGTATATTAAGGAATGCCTTTGTGGCCCCGCCATTGGCTACAGTGGAATTGAGAATATATGCAATCTTCATTGTTGAATGGAGTTACTCAAGTTCTGCAAGAAATAAATATGCTGTTAAACAGGAAGTCGTTGGCTGATTTCTGTTTGCTCTCGTGATGTTTGGCAAATCCACACGAGGATTTTAGCAAGTTCACACGAGGGTTTTGGCAAATCCACACGAGGATTTCTGCTAATCCACGTGAGAAAAAATGCAGGGTGTCATTACTTGCTGAACTTGACATAGTTATTATATTGTCTGTATATATGCCGAGTGTCAGGATTCCTGCACGTGAGCCAATACCTTATTAATATATTGTTTTGATTTCTCGATAGCCTCCAGTCCTTCCAATGTTGTAATCTTGTCCATAGAACGCAACTTGGAGAATGATGTTTCGTCCAAATAGGATACGAAGCGTTCTTCCAGCCCCATCGGGTTTAATAGGTTGTTTATTCGCCCATCTTTTTTTGTGTTGCTTTTTATACTTACGAATGGCCTTGAGAACAGGAGAGAAAACACAGTCCCATGAAAAGAGGCGGCAACAATGAATGTGGCATATCGGCACAGGTTCAGAAAAGTAATTGGTGAAGCACTGGCAGAAAAGTCATCTTTGTTTGCTTCCAAAAGAGAGGCAAGAGTGACGACCGTAGTTCCCAACTCTTTAGCAGCGATGGCTGCAGCCTGCTCTGCTCTGCTGTTCGGCTGCACTTCATACAGCAATACATAATCATTTTTTATGATTCTTTCTCCTGCCAAGCTGCGCCATGCAGACGGGTTTAAAAGCAGAGTGGGGTCAACAGTGCTTTGCACCTCTACATTACAATGTTCCTGAAGACGGCGGGCCAACATCTCCTCACGTACGCTCAGGAATGAGAAATTATGTAATAGGGGAATCATCTCTCGGCATTTCTCATCAGACGGATTACCCTCCATGCTTGCTGCATATGTGGCAAGTATAGTGGCCGCAGGATGAGTAAACTTTCCCCAATAATACTTGTCATAGCCGCAGGTGAGTTGTGTGTTCCACACTTGGTCACTCCCAATAAAGATTATGTCATATGGAAGGTCGGTGATGTTTGCTGTTGGTGCCAAATGCAGATTATTGTTGATAAAACTCTCGAAGCTGGCATATCTGTGTCGCCGTAAGGGAAGGAGGCGCAATTCTTTTGTAATCTTACGAAAACACAGCAAAGGATTGAGCGAAAGGAATCTTCGGAAATCAAATACTTGATAGACCTTCAACATTGAAGGCAGCCTATAGTCGATGACCTCAACCTTATGCCCTAAACACTCCAAATAAGTCTGCAGGGCATAACACTGAAGCACAGCACCATAATTGTGTGCCGAGTGAAAAGTGAGTATTCCTATTCTCATTTTCGATTCTTTAGTAAGTTATACAATGGCATTACCCAAAGTTTTAACCGTCGGCTATATGTATATCCCCAGTATTTTCTCATTACCTTGTCAATCCCTCCTTGCGAGTAGTCATGCCAAAAGGCTTTGCGCAATGCGGAAACTTGTTGAGGGGCAACGAGGACGGGCTGTACAGCCTTTGTTCTATTGCTCTCTATAAAATCGCATCGCTCCTTGACTTGATTGAAATATGCTTGGCCTTGTGCAGTATTTACCATCAGAATGGATACGCCAGCAGAATTGTAGAATTCAGGATGGGATTTCTTTATCCCCCAAAAATCTCCAATGGAAATATCTCCGCAACGTTCAAATGAACAAAATGGACAGTTATGGCACGATGGCCGTGTGGCAAGCATACTGTTGTATGCACTTACCCATGCACTTGCCCAGTAGGAGTCCTTTAAGCGGGAGCCATCTGCAAACTCCATGCGGTTTGATAAGACTCCCCATCCTTTTGACTTGTCACGCAGGCTCAGGTTAATTACCTTCTTACCTGTTTTTCGTTCTACGAAGTCTATATACTTTGCAAATATCATGGGAGATGCTACACTATGACATAGCAAATCGCAAGTCAGTAAGTTCTGATAAGGTTTTCTCAGGTAATTCTTAAGACCGGCTACTTGACATGGGGTACCAACAAACATTACTTCCCGTCCGTCCTTAAGATATTTCCCAATAGTGCTAAAGGTATCACCCAAGTAGCTTTGCACATATTTTGAATCATGCAAGGATGACAAATCCTCCACGCTTTCCACGGAGATATGGCGAGCTATCATATGATTCTGATAAGCCACTCCAAAGACAACACCTTTATGTTCCAGGATTTGTTGGGCAAATACGCTAAAAGCCCCGCCACTGGCCGACTTTTTTAGTATCGATGGATCTCGATGGCGAAGCGCATAGATATGTTGTTCTGTGGACTTGTTCGTGTTGCTCTCCTGAAGAGCAGGACACACTATCTCACATAGACCGCAATCCAAACACTTCTGTTTGTCGACACTGGGATATAAGAAACCCTCTGTGTCCGCAGTCATTGAGATTGCTTGAGCATGGCAAATCTGTTGACATGCTGTGCATCCAAAGCATTGTGTATGTTCTGTAATGTCTATCATGGTAATTATGACGCAGTTTAGAATCAGAGCGTGCAGATGGAATCCAAGTCGGCCGTTTCATCAATCTGATAGAAGGTTGCATCAGGATGCTGTGCGAAATAGGAACGGACTATGTGTTCCTGCGAATAATTGAAAATTCTACGTATGCCCTGCTTGACCAAACGCGCTGGACATCCTGCGAGTACGGAATGAGGTGGAAGGGTGCTGTAGTTTTTGGAAAGTAATGTGTTTGGGGACGCAACAGTAAGATAATCGGGAGTGACAGTCCCCCGTTTCACATAGCAGTTGCTGCCAAGCCAGTTGTATCTTCCCAAAACGATGGGGGCACAATTCCTGAATACTTGGCGTGAATCCACGTTTATAAGGTAGTGCATGTCAGAGTCTTGTATATGAGAGTCAAAGCCTAAGATGGTGTTGTAGCCAATCTCAAGGCGGGAAAATATCCGCACTTCTGATTTGTTACCTATAATGTTGTTTCCGTGAAAAACGATATCACCCTTGTTGAAGATGTAAGTGCCATAATTTATGAACACTTTCCCATATATATCCAAAGTCCCAAGATTATTGAATAGCGTAAAGGGGGCAACAACAAAATCATGATTGGTTCCTATTACTATCAAACGTCTGCTGACAGGACACTTGATGTTTATTTTCCCGATATTCTTGAGCTTAAAGTTCCCATAGATATAGACAGGAAACTTCAGTCCTTGGCGCAGGCCAAAGGCTCGAATATTGAAACGTAGAGTAGCAAATAGATTAATCATTTTCGTAAAATCTTAATTGGGAGATGATGTCTTATCCACATTCTCTCGGCAGAGGATAGAGAGAATATATAAATAAGTATTATAGTGAAACTAACAGCGACAACTTCAGTCAGCAAGAAACTCCATGTCCCGTCAACTGCTCTGCTGACGAGGAAGGCAACTGTCAGGTTGCCTGCCACGGGTATAAGCGTCCTGAGGTATACTTCCTTGCAATATTGGTAAATGTCCAGTCCTGCCGTGTAATGGATGAAAGGTATGCGCACAAAACCACATAATGTGGCAAAGAACATATATACAACCATGACAGAGAGTGGGGGGCCGCCCAAATAGAGGCTGAGCCATGCTGCAGGGAGAGTGAGAAGGCGTATGGTGCTGATGAGTAGTGAGTAGTTACGGATTTTGCCAATTGCTTGATTTGCAGATGTCAGTCCTATTGTGGTTTGATCGATAACGACGGTGAGAATAACTAAAGTGCAGAACTCCAATGTGTTTTCAGGATAGGATTTCAGCCATAAGGTAAGGATGGATGGGAGTTCAACAACAATAGGGATAAACAAGGTGGAGAGAAGCAAGAAGGAATATTTGCTCTCTAATGTGGTGAAAAGAAGCATCTCTTTCCTGTCACCCCGCCCTTCGGCCTTCATGAGTTGGGGGTTCATGGCATTCACTACAGAAGCGGCAACGGCATTTACGGTATTAGAAACCTGTAGTGCGATGCCATAGGAGGAGTTGACCAATGTGCCGAAAAACCGATTGATTATAACTGCCAGTCCTTGGGTGCGAACTACTGTGCTACCCACAGAATAGATATTCCATGCCGTAAATCCCATCAGATTCTTCAAGCTTGCTACGGATAGTTCGCGAATACGGGGAATATGGCATTCTTCGTATTTTCGCTTGGCATATACGAAGTAGGCCAGGAAGGCAAATATGGAGATGCCAGCCATCAGCATGGCATAAGCTTTTAATTTGTCAAATGCAATCCAAGAAAGGCCGATGGCGCCTGCCAGTTTGATGGTGCCGTCAATAATGTCAATAATTGAAGAATATACTATGTTCTCACGTGCAATGAATAATGCTTTGACGGGAGCGGTGATAATTGTCATGACAAGAATAAGTATCACCATGTAATAAACGAAATCGGCCGTCTCTATTCGTGCAGGATCTATGTTTAGGTATGAATGAACCAGTGGCCTTTCCAATAACAATAAGACTACCATTAGCAGCATTCCAATGATAGCGTGAAGCCCCATGGCGTTGGAAAAGATAGAGCGCGTGGTGTTGATGTCGTTCTTTCCCCACGAATAGGAAAGGAAGCGTTGTGTGCTTGTTGACAGCGAGGAAGTAACGAAGCCAAGCATCATTACAACGCTGCCGATGAGAGAATACAGTCCGAAGTCAGACTTCCCCAAAGCCTCCAAGATGATACGCGTCGAATAGAGCGACAGAACCATACAGATGCCAGTACGCAGATACTGGGAAGTGGCATTCATAATTATCCGTTTAGATCGTTCCATGCGAAATATCTTAGGGTTTTTGCCGTTGGTGAATATATGGGGTGAGGTCTCTGAATGTAAGGATGTATAGAGGAATGAAGAAATAGAATTTCAGCGGGATGCCATGAGGTATGAACGACATGATGCTGACGAGGAACATCACGGCAACAGAGCGTTTTTGTGTGCTCATTGAGGCAAAGGTCAAATAAAACAGGGCTAAAAAAATGAGAGAGAGTAATCCAAACTTATATAGAAAGACCCTGTAGCCGGCGTTGCCTGATACATTGTAGCGCTCAAATTTGACAACGCCTTCACCGAATAGGAATTTGTCCGACTTGGTGAAACTTTCATATTCTCTTTCAAATCCTTCTGTTACCCGATTGTCACCTTCAAGCTTGCCATCGTCTCCTACGGCCAGACGTTCGATGATGAGCCGGTTTGCCAAATTGTCGCCGCCTTCATAGGAGAGGGATAGCCACACAATCACAGAAACACCTGCTATCATTACCAGTAACTTCTTTAGAATGCCTTTATGTAGCATCCATGATGCGCAGAAGATGATGGTAACAAGGAACAAATAACCAGCCAGAGAGAAAGACAGAATGATGGCGCCAAACATAGCCAGATTGTACCATCGTTTCCATCGACCCACTTGTGTCAGGAGCAAAGCGATGCATGCCATAGCCATGTGGGAGGGCTCTAGAAAGACTGAATGGAAGCGTGGATATATATCCGTTGCGAATCTGTCATCGAGTAAAAAGAAGATGTAGTTCTCATAGGAATAATTTCCAATCCCTACAATATGGAAATGCGGCAGATGGACTCCATTCAGGAACAATAGAAATGTAATCATTGAGGGGATGAGAATCATACCCATAGAGGCAGACAATGCATCGCCCAGCCGTTCCAGTTCTTTTCTGTCGAACATGAAAAGTGAGAGGAATATGAGGCCTATGAACAAGCTACCGATATGGCCATTAAGGTTCTTGCCACCGAGTACATTCATCACAACGGAGCACATGCAATAGGCGATGAAGGGTAAAAGGTAATCTTTTCGATTGAACAATGGCAAAGACAGAGAGAGCGACATCAGGAATGCCAATAAAACAGGAAAGAAGGCGATGTACTGCTCATACATATAAAACTTCCATAAGCAGTATGGTGCCAATGATGTATAAAAGGCAAAGAAGATGCCGACATAGTATAAGCATAGAGCCGCGTCCCGTTTTGAGATAATCAAATATTGAGAGAAATCAGGAATCGGCACGCAGAAGATTCGCTGTAACCTGCATACGTCAATTTGCCATATATTTCTCATACAATTGGTGCAATTACGGGATTAGCCATTATCCAATGGATGTCAGGAAATGTCTTTTGGAGCACCGAGCAGCACATGCTTGATGCCGTTCCTGAATATGTACAGGACAGTTCCGCACGAGGCAAAGAACAACATCCCTGCAACGAAAATCATGCGTTTGGGCTTTGATGGTTTGTTGGGCACGGAAGGGCCTTGAAGCAGGGAAAAAACTGGTGTGCATTCTTGGATCTTTGCCTTGGCTGCGACGAGATGAGTATTCATGGAGTTGTATGTGTTCAACTTCATGTTGAGGTCATTCTCCAGTTTTTCGCGTTTCGACCGTTCTGCTTGAAGAGTGGTGTTCAGGTGCGAGTCGCAGTATATATCATACTGTCGCATGGCTTGAACATAGTCCTCGTGCGCCTCGTTGGTCAGTTTCAGATAGTACTCATAGTCTATGCGAGCCTTGCTGGTGCGGTAACGAGTGATGTAATCCTGTAGGTGCAGACGGGCAGAGTCGGCAATGAGGGCACAGACTAAGGGGTCTTGGTCTGTTACATTGATGTTGATGATGCCTGTCTTCTTGTCCACATCGCAGGTGATACTCTTACGTGCCAGCCCAAATAAGCCAGACTGTATCTCCGACATGTAGAAGGTGTTCATCTCGTTGCCATTACCTTCGGCACCCTGATTTTTGGCTTTGCTGCCTTCTGTCAATTTCTTGATTGTCCGCCTTACCCATTTCATGGGAATTTTATAAAACGCATACTTCCGATGTGAGAGGAGGTAGTGGTAATAGTCCGTCTGAACGCGTCCGTCAGCTGTTTTTACCTTTACCTTCATCATGTTAAGGATGAATTCGTTGGATGCCATCACCTCGGGATAGATGCCAGGGTAGAAAGCGTCTGTCGTTTGGGTGCCGCCCATGTCGAACCCCAGGGAGTTTGCGATTGAGGTCAGTGAATTGCCCTGCATGGTGTTGGTGGATTCCGGAGCCACCGATACGCTTGCATTATATGTTCGGGGAACGGGCAGGATATAGAGACAGGACAATATGAATGTTACAAGCCAAACCCAATAAAACAGTCTGCGTTTGCGCCAGATTTTCAGGACTACGTCTCGCAGGTCTATTACTTCTTTGTTATTTTCAGTCATGTGCTCTTTCTTATTTAGTGATGATATGCATGATTGCTACGATGACAGAGGAGAGTGAGGCGGCAGTTGATGCGGTGGACATGATTTCGGGTGTCGTCATGCCTTTGTGGCCTGCCTTGGATGGAACTACTATCTCGGTGCCGGGTTCGATGTGCTTCGCGGTTCGGGATGTGAGCTTAATGACGCTGCCGTTCATGTGAATGCCGTAAGCATGACGCTTGTATGCCTTGCGGGCATAGCCGCCTGCGTGTTTGATGTAGTATCTGACTTTCTTGCCTTTTTCGTAGGCCATGGAGACGGGATGCATCACTTCGCCGCTTACCTTGATGGTGTTGTTGGGTTGGGGTATGCTGAGCAAGTCGCCTTCACGCAATACGAGGTCGTAGGTGCTGCCTGGCTCTTTGAGGGCTTCCTCTAAATCGACGGCGATGGAGTAGGTGTTGTCTGTGACGGACTTCAGGGCGAGGAGGGAGTCGGCCACTTGCAGGTTGAGGTCCTTGCCGTCGCGGAGTCCGCTCTCGTAGATGTCAATCTGGGCTCGCAGGTTGTTGGCGTCGCGCTGTTCGCGTTCCTTCTTCGTCATTATGCGCAGCAGTGAGGCTCCGCGGATATAGCTCTGGTCGGTGAGGCCGCCGCAGTCGCGGATTAGGTCGGAGAGGCGATAGTTCTTCCTTGTCATGGTGTAGGTGCCGGGGAAGTTCACTTGCCCCGTTACGCTGACATTCTTCTGTTGCTCGTATGCTGGTGATTTGCGGACATAGATGATATCGAAGGGCTTGAGTTCGAAGACGGTGTCGCGCATTAGGCTGAAGTCCTCGTTAAGGGCAAACTGGAAGTGTTCGGCGGATTTGGATGAGTCTTCTGTCGCATTCACGTCGCGCACTCTGCGGAACACATCCACGCGGGCCAGGGAGCCTGCCTGGGTGATGCCGCCTGCCAGGAGAATCATTTCCCTGAGCGTTGTATGCTCGGCGTAGGGGTAGTCGCCCGGGTAGTTGATTTCGCCGTTCACCTGTACGGTGAGGTTGCCTCGCATGTCGAGGTTGTCGGGGATGAAGAGCACGTCGCCGTTGTGGAGTGGGATATCGACTGCTGTTCCGTCGAGGATTCCTTTTGCGTCGATGCTGATGATTTCACGGCTCTTGTCTTCTTTCTCGCGATGCATGATGGCGCGTTTGGTGTAGGCGCTTTCGATGAGGCCGTCGGCTGCGGTGAGCAGGTCTTTCACGCTCTGTATCTTGTCGCCTAGCTGATATTCTCCGGGATGCTTCACGGCGCCGCGTACCTCTACCATGTTGCTGTAGCGGACGAGGTTCTCGTCGGCTTCGATGAGGTCGCCGTCGGCCAGTTGGAAGGAGTTCATCTGTGATTCCTCGATGGAGTAGATGGAGTACTCTGCGCCCATGGTGCGCTTCAGGCGGATGCCTTTGGTGTATGCTTTGCCGTCGAAGCCGCCTGCATATTCCAGCAGGTCTTTCACGGTCTCGCTCTTCTTCATCTCATACCACATCGGGCGTTTCACGTGTCCTGTTATTTTCACGAGGCAGTCGTAGGGGCCTACCTTGATGACATCGCCGTCGGTGAGGCGGATGTCGCGTGTCGTGTTGCCGTGCAGGATATAGTCATAGACATCGATGGAGGCAATTTGGCGTCCTCTGCGATATACCCGAATGTCGCGGAGCGTACCGATATCGTTGATGCCGCCTGCTGCATAGAGGGCGTTGAAGGCTGACGAGAGGCTGGAGAGGGTGTAGGTGCCCGGGCGTACTACTTCGCCCATCACTTGTACCTGCATCGAGCGCAGGTCGGTCAGCGAGAGGTCGAAGTGGCAGTCGGCATAGCTTTGCCCCAGTCGTGAGCGAAGTGTTTCCTTCGCTTTGCTGATGGTGAGGCCGGCCAGTCGGATGGGGCCTACATCGCTTACCACGACATAGCCGTCAGGCGATATGGTCTGTTGGATAGTCTGCTGACTGGCTCCCCAGATGTTTATCGTCACTTCGTCGCCAGCTCCGAGGACATAGTTGGTGGGTGTGGCGATGTTCTGAGCAGGTCGGAAGTCGAGGTATTTCGAGGAGAAGATGTTGCGGCCGAATACTTGTCGCTCGTTCTTCTGGTCTTCCTTTACGGTGATGTCCTGACCGGCAGCCGCTTCGTCGTCTGGCTTGGGCTCGTTCACGATGCCCACTTCCTCTTGATGCGATGCTGCATTGATGCTGGCTTGTTCTTCTGCTTTCAGACGTTCTGCCTTACGGCGTACGCGCTGAAGCTGGGTGATGGTTACGCCTTGGCTGATTAGTTGGGTAGCGATGGCGCTCTGCGAAGTGCCGTTCTTTGTCTCTTTCGCAATATAGGACAGCACTTGGTCGTCGGACATGCTCTGAGCCTTTGCCACCGAGCCGAGGAAGGGAGGCAGGGCCAAGAGGAGTAACAGGAATAGGATTTTAGTCTTCATTATGATGTGTTTTTATTATTCTTGTTCTTTACGGATACACTCCATACATTATATATATACAACGTGCGCGCGCGGCATTTTATTGTGTGCCGAGGCGGATTGTTTTATCTAACAGCCTGCAAAGGTACGAAGAAAAGTTGAAATAAGGAAGAAAAGCGCAGGGATTTGTTCGCATGGCTTGCTGTAATTCCGCCTAGGCGAAATGGGACGTTCAAACGCCGCGTGCGGCGATGGCAAACTCCGCGTGCGGCGATGACCATTTCCGCGTGCGGCGATTGCAATCCCCGCACGCGGCGTTTCCGATTACCCTTGGAGGGAATTTGCCCCTTACGTTAAGAGATTGATTGTGAGGGGTTTCCAGAACTTTCTTTGATGTCGTCGTAGGATGGAATATCCTCGAGGAATTGATAGGTGCCACTCTCGTAATCAATTCGGCAACAATAGTGCTGCAGACCGTTACTCACGATGAGCCACTTCACCCGGAGCTTGATGTTGTATCGGCTCACCTGCTCGAAGACCTGCTGGCTAATCTCTACCTGTGGCGACTTGTACTCCACAATCATAGTTGGCTGTGCGTTGCATCCATAAACAACTGTGTCGCAACGCTTCCGGGTGCCGTTCAAATTGATAGACACCTCGTTCCCGATGCACTCGGCAGGATAGCCTTTCTGCCCAATCAGGAAGTGGACGAACTGCTGCCGAACCCATTCCTCGGGCGTCAGAGCCACATATTTCCGCCTCAAAATGTCAAAAACATGTGGTTTGCCGGCCTTTGTCGTGACCTTAAGCTCTGCTTTCGGAAGGTTCAGATTGTCCATTATGCCTCAAATCGAAAAATAATTCATCATTCTTCATCCTTCATTCTTCATTTTTTCGTAACTTTGCTGCAAAATTACATAAAAGATGAAAACAAAGCAAGAAATCGTTGAGAATTGGTTGCCAAGATACACGCAAATGCCACTCGAGAGCTTCGGAGCATACATTCTGCTCACGAACTTCAATAATTATGTGGACATCTTCTGCGACAACTTCGGCATAGAAAAGCCCGCCTACACCTCGAACATGCGATGCGCTACGGCTGACGGCATCACCATCATCAACTTCGGTATGGGAAGCCCTAACGCGGCGATTATCATGGACTTGCTGAGCGCCATCAAGCCAAAAGCCTGCCTCTTCCTGGGAAAATGCGGCGGCATCTCGTCGAAGACACAACGCGGCGACCTCGTCCTTCCCATCGCAGGCATCCGAGGAGAGGGTACCAGCAACGACTACTTCCCGCCCGAAGTGCCCGCCCTCCCTGCGTTCATGCTACAACGTGCCGTCAGTTCGACAATCCGCGACCTGGGCTTCGACTACTGGACTGGCACGGTCTATACGACCAACCGCCGCGTCTGGGAGCACGACGACCGCTTCAAGGAATACCTGCGCACAACTCGGGCAATGGCTGTGGATATGGAGACGGCAACGCTTTTCACATGTGGCTTTGCCAATCACATCCCGACGGGAGCCCTGCTGCTGGTCAGCGATAACCCGATGACGCCTGAAGGCGTGAAGACCAGCGAAAGCGACAAGCAGGTGACGGAAAGCTATGTGGTGAACCACGTGAACATCGGCATCCAGGCACTCGAAATGATAAAACAGGACAAGAAGACCGTCAAGCACCTGAAGTTCGACTACTAAACGTAAAGTTGAAAAGTTGAAAAAGTGAAAAGTTCAAACATCAAAACCCTTTCGCTTCTTCAATTTTTCACCTCTTAACCTTTTCAATTTTTCACCTCTTAACCTTTTCAATTTCTCCCCTTTTCACCTCTTCACCCTTTCCCCTTTTCACTTCTTCCCCTTTTAACCTTTTCTCTTTTTAACCTTTTAACCTTTTCAATATGGCTGCGAAGGGCATCACATACGACGATATACTGCGCGACCTCAAAGCGCGAAACTTTGCTCCCGTCTATTATCTGATGGGAGAGGAAGACTATTTCATCGATAAACTGAGCGATGCTATCGTGGATGCCGTGCTGACGGAGGACGAGAAGGACTTCAACCTCGACATCGTGTATGGTGCGGAGACCGATATAGACAAGGTGATCGAACTGGCTCATGCCTATCCCATGATGGCCGAAAGGCGAGTGGTTCTCGTGCGGGAAGCGCAGGCCTTGCGTTCTCTGGAAGGCTTCGAGGCCTATCTCGCTCACCTCACACCCACCACAGTTCTCGTCTTTTGCCATAAGCACGGGAAACTCGATGCACGCAAAGTTGCCGCTAAAGCCATGCAGCAGGTGGGCGTCATCTTCGAGAGCAAAAGGCTCTACGAGAATCAACTGGCGCCTTTCATCTCGCAATATCTTCATAAACATAATGTGGATATCGAGCCCCAAGCCATACAAATGCTTGCAGGACATGTCGGTTCCGACCTGAGCCGACTCGCCACGGAAATGGACAAACTGCTTCTCGCCCTAAATGGAAATAGGGTAGTAGGGGCATCGCTCGTGGAAGAGCAGACAGGAATGAGCAAGGACTTCAACGACTTCGAACTGCAGTCCGCACTCGCACAACGCAACATCTTCCGCGCTAACCAAATAGTCAAATACTATCAAGGAAATCCTCGCAGCTTCTTCATCACAAGAACCCTTACCAATTTGTTTACATTTTTTTCTGACGTTATGCTGGCATACTATGCTCCCGACAAGACCGACGCGGGCATAGCAGCCTGGTTGGGGAAGACAGAATGGAAGGTCAGACAAGATATCGGACCAGCCCGCAGAAACTATTCTGGCGTGAAGGTGATGCAGATTTTGGGCGAAATACGCAAAACTGATGCCCAAAGTAAGGGGGTAGGAGGCGTTAGAACACCTCACGAAGAGCTCCTTCAAGACCTAATCTTCTTCATTTTGCATTGATTTCTTCCAAAACTGTTTCGCCTCGCGAAGCAAGTTTTTCGCCCTTATCTCCTGAAATAAAATGCCTTATATGGGGTTGACCCTCTCTGAGAATCGCACGGAATTCGTCGTCCTTGCCCTTGGCTGGAAAGAACGCGAAAAGTGCCGATTTTCATCATTTTTGCCGCTTTTCCTCACTTTTACCCTGTTTTAGTTTGCAAACACAAACACCCGCATCTTAATACAAAACCAAACATATAGGGCCGTTTGGTTTGCAAAACTCCCTGTGGCTACACACCTATGTTTTGTTTTGCAAATGCTGGTGTTGAAAGCAAAACACCCCATGCTGCATATCCCATCGAAAACTTATGCGTAATTCGAATCGTGGCATATTGTATTAAAAACCAGTCTATAACGAAAGATTGTTAAAACAATAGGCGCAGATAATTGCACACGGAAACTCTATTGTGATGTTTTGGCGGGTGAATTGCCATGCTTTGCAAGGAATAACCACGCATTATGCGCTAAAACCCAATGTTTTGTCCGATTTTGTGAAATAAGTTTACTTTAAGCTGATTTTGTGGCAGATAACGGGTTTTGTCCAGGCAAATTCCTCTTCTTGGCTTTTGTGTTTTGATTTGCAAATTTGCGAGATAAAACACTTTCTTTTGTTAAATTCGCAAATTTCCAAAGCAAAAGTTTTGTGGTTAAAACATTATTTCGTACCTTTGTGCCTGTTTAGAAACGCAAATAGGTGCAGATAATAACAGACACACGCATTATGAAGGATCGTATCAATGCTCTTATGAGACACATGGGAATGTCCCAAAAGGATTTTGCTAACGAGATATGTATTTCGCCGGGAACTCTTTCGAGTATCTTCAGCGGCAGGAACAAACCGACCCTTAACACGCTGAACAATATTCATGAGCGTTTTCCGGAAGTTAATATGGATTGGCTCATGAACGGAAAAGGCGAGATGTTTGCTTCGGCAGCTCCTGTCCCTCAACAAGTCGAGGCTGCTGAAGTTGGCTCGCCTGTCGCTTCGTCTTCCGTCTCAGGCATTCCCATCCAACCCGGTTTTATTGACCATCTTCCAAGCCCTCAGCAGGTGTCCCCTCAAACATCAAATTTGATGATGGATGGAAAAATATTTGACAAACCTTCGCGTAAAATAGCAGAAATTAGAGTCTTCTATGATGACGGAACATTCGAAACATTTTCTGCCAAGCAATGAGATATTCTCCGCCAAACAATGAGGCATTCTCTGCCAAACAAAGAGACATGCGAGGCCGGGTAATCAGGCAAGTCGGGACATGGATTTATGTTCCGACTTTTTTGTGCCTTCAGGTGCTTCCCTGGTTCTCGTGTGCAGGTGAAAGACTTCGTCGAGCAACAGGTTTCACTTGTTACGCCTGTGGATAATACCAAACATTTTTGGTTGTTTTGCTTGTATTTTTGTTGCTATTGTCGTACCTTTGCAGCGCTATATATTTAATAATGTATATGAGGAAGTACGTTTTGGACCTTCGTGTCACCTCGGTCGAGCAGCTGAGCGAGCGGTATCTCCTGCTTGCTGCGACCAATCCGGGCGGCCCTCTTCCCGAGATGATGCCGGGGCAGTTTGCCCAGCTTCGTATCGATGACAGCAAGGAGACCTTCCTGCGTCGCCCTATCAGCCTGCATCGTGTTGATTGTGAGCGAAATGAGGTGAGCTTTCTGATACAGAAAGTGGGCAAGGGAACTGCGTCGCTTTGGCAGAAACAGCCAGGCTCGACGCTGAATGCGATTCTTCCTTTGGGTAAGGGCTTCACGATGCCCACCTCATCAAGGCAGAAAGTCCTGCTCGTTGGAGGCGGCGTCGGCATCGCTCCCCTCCTGTTCATGGGAGAAGCGATGCAGCGGATGGGAGCTCGTCCCACATTCCTGCTGGGTGCGAGGAGCAAGTCGGACCTGCTTTTGCTCGACAAGTATCGGGCCCAGGGCGATGTCTATGTGACCACAGAAGACGGGTCGGAAGGCGAAAAGGGCTTCGTCACACAGCATAGCATCTTGCAGCGAGAAAGGTTCGACAGCATCGCTGTTTGCGGGCCTAAGCCCATGATGATGGCAATGGCTTCCTATGCAAGGCAGACGAACACCCCGTGTGAAGTCAGCCTGGAGAACATGATGGCTTGCGGCTTGGGCGCCTGCCTTTGCTGCGTGGAAGAGACAAAAGACGGCAATGTCTGTGTCTGCAAGGAAGGGCCTGTGTTCGATATCGAGAGACTGAATTGGTAAAGTCTCAAAACATGGCGTGGTTAAATTGCAAAGTTAACGTGTTTAGTTGGCAAAGTTAACGTGTTTAAATCGCCAACATCACGTGTTAAGTTTGGCAACAAGGCGAGGGACGTTGACAAAGATACTGTAAAAAGAAGACAAAGATGGCAGATTTGCGAGTAGAAATAGCAGGGTTAAAGCTACGGAATCCGGTGCTTACGGCAAGCGGAACCTTTGGCTATGGCATAGAGTATCAAGACTTTATCGACCTGAGCCAGCTGGGAGGCATCATCGTGAAAGGCACGACTCTCAAGCCTCGCGAAGGCAATCCTTACCCCAGAATGGCAGAGACGGCGCAGGGAATGCTCAATTGCGTAGGCCTCCAGAACAAGGGCGTCGACTACTTCTGCCAGCACATCTACCCTCAGATAAAGGACATCGAGACCAACATAATCGTGAATGTGTCCGGCAACAGCCCCGAGGACTATGCCGAGTGCGCAGCCCGCATCAATGAACTCGACTGCATTCCTGCCATCGAGCTCAACATCTCGTGCCCGAACGTGAAACACGGCGGTATGGCTTTCGGCACGACGACCGAGGGCGCATCGAGTGTCGTGAGGGCCGTCCGAGAGGCTTACAAGAAGACGCTCATCGTGAAGCTCTCGCCGAATGTGACCAGCATCACGGACATCGCACTTGCCGTAGAGGACGCAGGTGCCGATGCTGTCAGCCTTATAAACACTTTGATGGGAATGGCCATCGACATAGAAAAGCGCAAACGCATCCTGAGCATCGGGACGGGAGGACTCAGCGGCCCATGCATCAAACCCGTAGCCCTGAGAATGGTTTACCAAGTGGCTCATGCCGTCAAACTGCCCGTCATCGGCCTCGGAGGCATCAGCGAAGCAAAGGATGCAATAGAGTTCCTGCTGGCAGGGGCTTCTGCGATAGAGATAGGGACAGCCAATTTCCTCGATCCGACCGTTAGCGTGAAGGTGGCGAAGGGCATTGAGGAATATCTCGACAGACATGGTTTCGCCAGCGTAAACGAGATAATTGGAATCTGCGAATAAGGGACGTAAGTTATGCGAATAGACATCATCACCGTACTGCCCGAGCTGATCGAGGGCTTCATGCAGGAGTCCATCGTCGGCAGAGCACAAAGAAAGGGATTGGTGGAGATACATATCCACAATCTGCGCGACTACACGCTGGACAAGTGGAGACGCGTGGACGACTATCCCTTCGGCGGTTTTGCGGGAATGGTCATGCAGTGTGAGCCTATCGACCGCTGCATCTCGTCCCTCACAGCCGAGCGTCATTACGACGAAATCATCTTCACGACACCCGACGGCGAGCAGTTCGACCAGCCGATGGCCAACAGCCTTTCGCTCAAGGAGAACATCATCATCCTTTGCGGCCACTACAAGGGCATCGACTATCGCATACGTGAGCACCTCATCACCAAGGAAGTGAGCATCGGCGACTATGTGCTGACGGGCGGCGAACTCGCGGCTGCAGTGATGGCGGACGCCATCGTGCGCATCCTGCCGGGCGCCATAGGCGACGAGCAAAGCGCGCTCTCCGACTCGTTCCAGGACAATCTCCTTGCCGCTCCCGTCTATACGCGACCTGCGGAATACAAGGGTTGGAAGGTGCCGGAGGTCTTGCTCTCGGGCAACGAACGCCTGATAAAGGAGTGGGAACTGCAGCAAAGCCTGGAGCGCACGCAAAGGCTTCGTCCCGATCTGCTCAAGGGCGAGACTGCTCCAAGCACAAAAAAGAAAGGAAAAAACAAATAAGAGAGATATGGAAAAGAAGAAAATGAACCTCTACATCATAGCCGGTTGCAACGGTGCAGGCAAGACAACTGCCTCGTTCACGGTGCTGCCGGAGATGTTAGGTTGCCGCGAATTCGTCAATGCCGACGAGATAGCTGCCGGTCTTTCCCCCTTCAATCCGGAAGGCGTCGCCATTCAGGCGGGCCGACTCATGATTGACCGCATCATCTATCTGCTGAAGGAAGGCGAGACCTTTGCCTTCGAGACGACATTGGCCACGCGGTCGTATGTGAAACTGATCAAGCAGGCACAGAAGCGCGGCTACTTTGTGACGCTGCTTTTCTTCCTGCTGAGCACGCCCGAACAGGCCATTGCGCGAGTGGAAAAACGCGTCGCCATGGGCGGTCACAGCATACCAACCGACGTCATTCTGCGTCGGTATGAAGCAGGATTGAGCAACCTCTTCCAGCTCTACATGCCGGTTGTGGACAGCTGGTCGCTCTATGACAACAGCGACTGTCCTGCCGTGCATCTCGCATCCGGGCTGGGTGGAGACAAGGTAATGGTTTATGAAGAAGAGGCTTTTGCAAAGCTTCAGGAACAATACGGCAAGCCGGAGGAGGGCGAGAAGGCATGAAAGAGAAAGAGATTATAGAGATGCAGCGCCTGATAGACGAAGGCGTCCGCAGAGCCCAATACCGCCTTCTGCAACGAGCCTGTGCAGCAAACCAAACCCTTGTGGTGTGCAGAGGCGGCAAGATACTCGAGATGGTTCCAGAGGTAGAACCAAGCGTGACCGATGCCGCCAACGGCGACCCTTTGGCTCGTCGCAAACAAAGATAAACCCTTCAGGCACGAGGAATGCATCAATGTCCGCTCGAACTCGTGTTCTGCTCCCTGTCTTAACCCTTGAGGCACAAGCAGGCATCGAGCGCCAAGACAGGATGTCATCCTTGTCAGCCAAGGGTAGGCGAGCACTATAAAGGCATCGTCATTAAGGACGGAGCTAAGGTGCTGAAAAAGAACCGAATAGAAGGACGAAAAACGCCGCCTGCGGGGATTGCAAACGCCGCACGCGGAAATGACAAACGCCGCACGCGGGGATTGCAATCTCCGCAGGCGGCGTTTTCTATCTCCCTATGCCGTGTCTGGAAAGAGGGTGTTTTTGGAGCAGAAACTCAGAAGCAGTAGCCCAGTTGTACGCCACATTCGCGGACACCGGGATACTTGCTCGAATCGCGGAAGTCGCGCGAGTAGCTGAAGCCGAGGTAGTAGCGGTTCAGGTAGAAGCGCACGCCTGTCTGCCAAGATACCTGGAAGTGTCGCCATTCATCGCCACTCAGCAGGCTTGTGCTCTTCTCCCCCAGATGCTCGCGAGCCATAGCAATAGCACGGATAGAGGCTCCGGCATAGGGCGCAATGGCATAGTCTTTCTCCTTCCAGGGATACCATTTGTAGATGACATTGACGGGGATGCGGAACGTCAGGACACGGGCTTTCAGGTCGCTCGTCTCCCATGAAAACTTCATGTTGGCGCCCACTTCCACAAAGTAAGGCATGTCCTCCACAACCTCGATGCTGCGGAAATAGCCCACAGTCATTTCGTTGAAGGGGATGCGCTTGGCCTCGTTCACCTTATAGCGCGAGGGCGAGTACTGCAGATAGAATGCGTTGTTGTATTTCTTGTGCTGTGGCTTGGGAGCGGCCTCTTCCTCGTCATCGAGCGTCCACTCCTCCACATCATAAGTGTCGTCGAACTGAGCTCGGGCACCAAGGCCGAAGCAAAGCATGACAAACAGAGCCATAGTAATTCGGGTGGTATTCATGGCTGCAAAGTGTTTGGAAAGTAAATCGAAAAGGTAGAACTCAGGAGCGCTTGGTGACGTAGATGTGAGTAACAATGCCGACGATGATGATGAGCAGAGCGCCGAAGTTGTAGAAGTTGTAGTCCTCAAGGCTGCATACATAGCTGAGGATGAGTAACAGTGCACCGAGCACGATGAGGATGATACCCAGGTTCTTTTTAATGTTCATAGTAGTATTGTATTGTATTTATTTGTGTTTGCTCTGCAAAGATATGAAAAAGTTTAGAGTTTGGAGTTTAGAGATTGGAGTTTTTTTCTTTAAGTGGCATTTTTCTTCACTCTCTCCTCTCAATTCCCCATTCTTCACTCTTCATTATATCTGCCACCACTTCTTCTTTGGCTTGTGGTCCTCTGTCGAGAAACGTTCCATCATGATGCGTTCGTACGACTTCCGCTCCGTAATCATCTGGTAGATGGTCCCCCAGTCGGGCAGCCCGCCGATGTTGCGGTCGTCAATCCACACGTCAGCCTTCAGCTTGCGGCTGAAGCTCTGGTTCTTATTCTCTTCCTCTTCGGGAAAGTCCTTGTTCACGGCATAGAACTCCACCCCTCTCTGGCGGCACCATTCTACAGCGTCCTCCAGCAGTTTCCCCTCACGCACACTCCAAAGAATGAGCCTGTGGCGGTCCTCAATCAGCATTCTCAGCGTTTGTGTGGCGAATGGGAGCTCTTTGCCTATCTCGGGGTAACGGTGCTCCACGATAGTTCCGTCGAAGTCAACAGCTATGGTCATTTCTCTTTGTCGTTTTGATATTTGCAGGTGCAAAGTTACGAAAAAGTGAGCGAAAAGCCAAATTTCTCATTTTCTTAATCCCTTATTTTTATATTTTCAAAAATATTTTGTACTTTTGCAGCGCAAAACAATGTAAATAGCAATGAAAAAGTCAACAACCCTCTTGCTCGCGCTTGTAGCTTTGCTCATGATGTCGAGCTGTGTGTCAACTAAGAAAATCGTTTATTTCCAAGACCCCAATGAAGTGGTCAATCAGGGGGAGAAGATACTGCAGCAGTATGAGATGCGGCTCAAGCCTGCCGATCAGGTGCTTGTCAAAGTCACTTGCAGCGAACCCGACCTGCTGGCCATCTTTGCCCAGGATGTCATGATGGGTACTGCTGGCGGCTATGCCAGTTCTCAGAACATCTCCAGTGCAAACAATATGACCAATGCATATGGCTATACAGTCAGCAATGAAGGCTTCATTACTCTGCCGGCAGTCGGTCGCGTGGAGGTGGCAGGTCTTACTTCCGATGAGGCAGGCCATCGCATTGAAGAGTGCATTATTGCAGCCAATCTCATCAAAGACCCAGAGGTTACTGTCCGCTTGCTCAATGCCCGCGTTGCTGTGCTGGGTGCCGTTAAGGCTCCTCAGGTAGTCAACCTGACCAGTGAGCGCAATACCGTGCTTGACATTCTTTCTCGTTGCGGAGACATCGCCGATACAGGCTTGCGTCAGAAGATAACCCTGTATCGTGAGGAGAACGGCCAGCGCAAGAAATATCCCATCGACCTTACCACAGCCGATGTGTTCAACAGTCCTGCTTATTATGTGCAGCAGAACGACCTTATCTATGTTGAGCCCAACAAGAGCCAGACCGTCAAGAGCAGTGCCTTCTACACCTTCCTCAGTGCAGGTGCCAGCATCATCAGTGTTGTTTCGGCTATCGTGACGATTGTAATGGTTGCTATAAAATAATAGAACCCCATTCCTCTGGAGCTACGGAGGAGATATCAAAACCATCCAACCAAAGGCCTGTGGAGATGTTCCGCAGGCCTTTTCTTTTCAGATAGGTCGAGGGGACGCCTTTCACAAGGAGGCATTTGCGGAAGTGTCCCGTGTTTGCGGGCAGGGAGAAGCTCGTCTTGTTCTTGGCAGAGGAAAGCTCTACAGGGATGCAGAGGTCGGCATTGGAGCAGAGAGAGTCCGTGGCAAGCAGGATGTTGCTTTGGTTGTCGGCTTCGATACTGAAGGCAGCATTGCTCATAGAGAGTCGGGCAGTTCCCACCATGTAGCCAATTACCCATACAGCTTCACTGTTGGAAAGCTCCAAAGAGCGAATGTCTGTTGCTGTATAGGGACACTCCATAGTGCCTTCTCCTGTGCCGATGATGCTGGCAGCCTGTTCCTCATTGCCTGCCGCGCCAGTGTTATCAGGCTCCACGGGCAAGTCAATCTTCTGGCAGCAGGTCAGCAGCACCAGGCAGAGCAAAGCCAGACTATTCCTCTTCCGTAAAAGCATCCAGAACCTTCTTGCAGACCTTCGGGAGATTATATTTATAATAGAATGTGTCTCCCCAAAGGAGCAGATAAACTATGACGAGGAAAATGCCCCAAACAAGCAGGATAATCAGCGGTAAACTCATGCCCAAGAGATGAAAGTCGTGTTATTTACTGCAAAGTTACAACTTATTTTTAAAATTCATGCAAAGTGAGGAGAAAAATCTCTGATGCAGAGGAAATGTTATGCTTGCCGTATCAGATTCTTGCTTTGCAGCTTGCGTATGACGGAATGCAGTTTGCAGATGAACAAACGCAAACTGCGTTTCTGCATTTGCAGCTTGCGTTTGAATAATGCAAAATGGCCAAAAGGAAAACTAAACATGCCACGTATGGTTTGCAAACATGCCACGTTTAGTTTGCCAATTAAGCACGTTAAGTCGGGCAACTAAGCACGCCTTGAGGGGTAGGGGTGGGGTGAAAACAATAACCGAGGCAATGGCTTTGGCTGACAGCTAACTGCCCTTGCAGGGGAGGGGAAGTCCTCTTACAGCTTCAGTCTCAGGTCCAGTCCTACCTGCAGTGGGGTGCCTCGTTGAGAGAAGACTTGTCCTCTTGTGGCGAAGCTGAAGGCATCATAGCGGGTCTGTGTCAGGTTGTAGCCCCAAAGGCCTAACTCAAGATTGTCGTGTGTGACTGTCAGCCTTGCATCAAGCAGGCCATAGAAGGGCTGCTCCAGGTCGTTCTCCCTTGTCCAGTAGATGCGGCCTGCTCCCTTTCCTCCTGCATAGAGGCTGATGTGTTGCAGCCAGCCACGGGTGTGCCAAATGTATCTTGCCCCAAGGGATAGCGTGTGCTGGGGGGCAAAGGGGACATAATAGTCAGAGGGGTGTCCCTCATTGCCTGAGTGACGAAGGGTGGCATGGGTGTAGCCGTAGGATGTGTTCAGGGAAAGTGCTTCTGTGACAGAGGCTTGCAGCGATGCCTCCATGCCTAGGCTGCGACTGTGGTTGGCATTGACCGTGATGCGTCCCATCCCACTTTCAGCCATCTGACTGATCTGCAGGTCGCGGGTCTCAATCCAGAAGGCCGCAAGGTCTGCCTTGAGCCGTCCGTCAAGGAGATTGAGGTGGGAGCCTATTTCGTAGTTCCATGCAGTCTCGGGCTTGTAGTATGCCGTCTGCTCTACATCGGGCTGCTCTATGGTAGGCATGTTGCTTCGGATGCGTCCCATAATCATATCCACATGCCCTGCCGGGACATAGGGTATGCCAGCAAACATGTTGGTGAGGTAGGCTTCGGTGCCTGCATCTATGCTTCTCATCATCTGCCTGCGCATCTCTGTCTGCAATAAATCGCTGAACAGCTGCACATTGTAACCGCCAGAGCGATAGCCTCTGCTCACTGAGGCATACACGTTTCCTGTCTGTCCGAAGTCATACTTGAGGGCAGCCTTGGGGAGGCAGTGAATGTGGCTGTTGCTTGTCTTTCCATAGAAAGAGGGAGTGGCATTAAGGCCGTTAAGGATGACGCTGTTGCGAGGGTTGCCGCTTCTGATGGCAAAGTCGAAGTCAATGTTGCCTGGAGCATCGTAGTACATCTTGCTCCGCTCATAGTCCAGGCGCACTCCAAGGGTGAAAGAGAGGTTCTCGATGAGTTTTATTGTGGACTGATGGAAGAGTCCTGCGTTCAGAGTGGGCGTGTCGAACACTCCTCCCATGGGCAGGATGCTGTTCTTCAGGGCAATGGACATTGGCCCCATGCCTTGAGGGGTGAGGTCGGGCAGGCTGCGGTTGATGAGCCCGGAGAGCCAGTCGATGCCCTCCTGATAGAAGGTGACAGGGGCATTCGTGTTGAGCCACTGATATTGGAAGTTGATGCCTGAGGTCCATTGCCATCGAGTATCCTCCTTTGTCTTGACGGCAATCTCTTCGCTCAGCACTTTTCCCAACTGCTTCTGCTGCAGGGAGTATAGGTCCTGGCGGGAGAAGTCCTGATCCATGAACATGTTGTCCTTGAGGAACTGGAAGCCCGTGGTGCTGGTCATCATGATGCGACCAAAGTCGTGCTCTGCATTCAGTCCGAGGGTAAGGAGGTGCCTCCTGTAGCTGGCGGCACGGTTGTAGGCGATCTCTCCTGCGTCCTCACCTTGCTTGGCAGCATACGGGTAGCCGCCTTGCTTGGTCCATTGGTAGCGGGCAGAGAGGTCGAGGCGAACCTTGTCAGAGGGGATATAGATGCCTCTCCAACGAGCTGCAATGTCATCACTCTCATCCACTCTTTGTCCGCCAAGAGCCATGTTCTTGTAGAAGCCTCCAAGATGCTCATAGCTTACTCCGGCACTGAAGGCGAGCTTGTCAGAGGGACGATGATAGTGTGTTACGCGTGCACGATAATTATTATAGGAAGCACCACTCAGCATGAGGTCTGTGCCCTGATAGTTAAATGGGTTCTTTGTATAGACACGGATGAGTCCGCCAATGGTGTTGCGCCCGAAGAGTGTGCCTTGAGGGCCTCGCAGAACGTCGATTCTGTCGGCGTCACTCAGGTCCTGGTCCATGCTGCTCATGTTTGCCAGAGGAATGTCATCCACATACATCCCGATGGCAGGAGTTCCTATTCTGCTGCCCACACCTCGCAGGTAGATGCTGCTGGTGAGTCGGCTTCCGTAGTTGGGAATGAAGAGGCCAGGCACATGGGCAGTCAGGTTCTTGATGTTGTTGATGCCTTTCTCTTGCAGTTGTCCTGCTCCATACGACGATGAGGAGAGGGGTTGCTGGCGAAGGGCAGTATGTTCCTTGGGAGTGCTGACCACAACAATCTCATCCATTTTGTGGACGGAAAGCGTGTCTGCCTCGTGGGCAGAAAGAGTGAGGGGGAAGATAAGGGCGAAGAGTTTATAATTCATAACACATTATTTTATATTAACGGCTGCAAAGATACGGCAAGTTTCTCAACTTTGTCTTAAGATTGTCTTAAGATTCCATGTTCTCCATCGGAATGGCAAGTTCCACTCCCATAATGTCGCCTTCGGGCGTGTGCTTGTTGCCCATACGGATAGGAATGCCAAGGAAGGCAGCCTGCTGTCGGGCACTTTGCATCTCATTGAAGTCGGGACAGGAACCAGTGGAGGTCAGCGTTAAGGTGTATTCCCGAATGGTGAGCTGTGAGGCAATCTCCCATCTGGCACCATTGGGAGCATGCAGCAGGAACAGGGAGAAGACAGCAGAGAATATCTGGCGCAGAATGTCTTCGTCAACCATAATCTCGTATACAAAAGGAGTGAGCCTGAGGTAGCAGCGGATGTCTTTCTTCCTCAGCACATCCTCGTGACACATAAGGAGCTCGCGCAGGAAGGCATCTACCTTCACAACTCCCGAGGCCGGTGCTTCATGGGAAAGGATGAGCCCTACGCCTCTAATGGCTCGCACAGGACCTTCCTTGGTCCAGCCTAGCTTGTGGCGCAAGGAGGAGAGATGCACATCCAGAGTGCCTGTGTCATAAAGGAAACGCTCTCCCCAGACAGCCTCGATGATGTCATCTCTGCGGCACACCACACCCTGATGCTTGAGCAGATAGAGGAGCAGACGATACTCGGTGTCGGTGAGCATTACAGGCTTGCCTGATACAGTCGCCTGATGAGCGGCTGTATCCACAAGCAGGTCGGAATAGTGGATGGCCTTCAGCATTGAGACATCACTTGCCGTAGTCTTCTGGAGTCAGGGTCGTCTCAAGCAACACATTCCCGGAGGTGTTGCTGCGATAGCAGTAGCTGAAGTTGATGTTCTCGTCCTTCAAGGGCTTCATCTTGATGCTGCTTTTCAACTCGCCCAGGAGACCTTTCCTATATTCCTCGGCAACTTCTTCTGTGTAGATAGAATCTATGTCGAGATTGCCGGAAAGCGTATAGTACTCGGTAAGAGTGCGGCTCTCCATGTCGTAGCAAATGCTGTCCATCCGTGTGTCGGGAGCCACCTCCTTAGGGCATTCCTTCAGAGTGAACTGCTCATAGTCCCGCTTGAACCTCTCATCTTTTGTCTCTCGCTTGCAGCCCACGAGCAGAATTGCTCCGAGGCAGAGAAGAGCTAATACCTTTTTCATTGTCGTATGTCGTATGTTGTATGTTGGTCTTTGGTTCCCCAAATGTCGCGCAAAGATATACTTTTTCTTGAAATATATACCTTGTTTGCGTTGATAAATATCAAAAACATGCCATATAACATAAAATAATGTCAATAAATCTTGCCAGATTGCAAAAGTTTCCGTACCTTTGCACCCAGTTTGATAATAGAGAGAATAGATTGATTAAAGAATAACAAAAATCATTTAAAGTTATGACAGCATTAGTTGGAACATTGGCAGGTGCCATTTGGACTGCCCTCAACGAGAATGGTGCACTGAACACTAAGGACCTCAAGAAGGTTGCAAAGATTAAGACCGACAAGGATCTCTATCTGGCTCTTGGTTGGCTCCTCCGCGAAGACAAGGTGGTAGTTGCTGAGAACGATAAGGTCGTTACCATTTCTCTGAAGTAAGAAGACTATTTCTTAGGAAAGAATTCAAAAAGATTGCCCTCTGAAGGTTCCGACTTTCAGAGGGCATTTTGTTTGTGTAGGCTTCAAGGGTTGTGAAGATGAACCGTCACATGGCAGGCTTTTAGCCATGTGGGGGGAAACATAGTTTAGGGAAATCCCTCCTGCACTTTAGGGAAAAACACCCTTTTCCCCTCGAAATCTTGCCGTACCTTTGCCCTTGCAATAAGGAAGCAATGGTGACTTCGGGCAGCGGCCCGGCGAGGATTAAGCAAGCTTACCTTCGCGTTCGCCTTGCATCGTGGTTGCAGAAGAAACAACACACAAGATTGTTTAACTCTTTAAAAGCAAAGGTTATGAAAAAGATGATTTACTTCGCCGCATTTGCCATCATGATGGCTATGGGCAACATGAACGCATACGCAAAGGTTAATGCAAAGCACAACGAGTTCCACATGCACAACGGAGGAATGATTGAGGTTCGCCATGATGGGCATCATCACGACTTCGGCAAGCATCACGGGCGCAAGCTGTCAAAGCATGAGCTTCGTATGATTGAACAGCGTCGTCGCATGGAGGAGCGCAGAAGGATGGAGGAGGCTCGCCGCAGGGAGGAAGCCCGCCGCCGTCACATGGCTCGCCATCACGAAGTGGTAATGGTCAACAACAATGTCGTAGCTGGTGTGGCAACTGGTGTAGCTGTAGCAGCAGTCATCGGAGCCCTGATGAGCCAGTAGGCGACATTAGGAAACAGGCGGAGGCAAGCGATCAGTCGTTTGCCTCCGTTCTTTTTATGCCCATATCAGAAGGGCAGTTCGTCGTTGTCGTTTGGTGAGGGGAAATGCCCATAGACCTCGCGGAAGGCATAGGCATAGTAGTCTTCGGGAGCGAGGCCTGGGAAGCGGTCGTGAAAGAGAAAGACGGTGGCTTCGCGGTCGCAATAGGGTGCCATCTTGAGGTAAATGAGGAAGGTCTCCATGTCGTTCTTGCGGAGATAACAGTTGGCGAGGTGTGGAACGACGAACTTGCCTTCCTGAGTTCCGCAGATTGTCCAGACATCGTCGAGCAGCTCGATGGCAACGTCATTGTAGCCTGCATTGCTATAGGAGAGTGCGATGTTGAACAGTGTGTCTGCCTTCTCGGGACTTTTCGACAGGGCGAGTGCGAAATATTCCTCCGCCGATTTGGTCTGTCCGGCCTGGAGGCAGATGTCGCCTTCTGTCATGTGGCACTTCCAGATGTCGCTCTCGTTGCAGTATTCCCTTGCCTTCTCCACGAGGGTTATTGCCTCGGGAATCCTGTCCAGACGGCTCAGGGTGAAGGCTTTCAGCTGCAGTATCTGGGAGAGTTCCGATTCCCGTTCGGGCAGTTTCAGTGCCTGCTGCTCTGCTTTGTCGAGAACGGGAAGGGCTTCCTTGAAGCGTTCTTCGCTACTGTAGCATAGGGCGAGCGATATCCTCACACTCAGGTCATCGGGTTGCAGCTCGAGGTACTGCTTGTAGTACTCTATGGCTTCTGCTGCCGGCCCTTCGTGCATATAGGTGTTTGCCTTCATGAGGAGGGCCGTACTGTCCTTGGGATTGATGGCAAGAGCGTAGTCGGCTGCCTCCATGGCCTCGGGGTACTTCTCCAATGCCACGCAGGTCTCGGCCAGGAGGTCCCAGGCTTCAGACTCGTATGGGTCTTCCTCGAGAATGTCTTTCAGCTGTGTGTAGGCGTTCTCATAGTCGTCGAGCCCCATCTTGATCTCTGCTTCCATGATGGGCACACGCGGATGGTCGGGGAAGGCGCCCTTGAGTTGTTCGAGCCAATCCTCTGCATAAAGCCATTGGTCGTAGTCCATGAAGATGGAGGTGCAGTCGTAGAGATAGGTGTCGAGGCTGTCCTGCATCTGCTCTATCTGATTCTGGAGGAAATCGGATGCCTTGTCGGGCTGTCCTTCTTTGATGAGGAGCTCGGCCCGGATATAGATGACTTCCAGGTCATCCTGCTCGGTGATGGCGTCGATGATGCTGCGAGCCTCGTCGAGTTTCCCGTAGAACATCTTCTGTCGGGCCAGGAAGATTTGCGGATCCACGCTGTCGGGATGCATGTCGATGGCTGCCCGGATGGCCCGATTGGCCTTGTCGTCCTGCTTGCCCGTCATGTAGTATTCGGCAATGTCCGTCAGCTCATCTGCCTCCATATAAGGCACTTGACCTTCGGAGATTGCCTTCTCATACCGGTGAAGCAACCTCTGGAAATGCCGAGACTGATAGTATCTGTTGTTATCTTCCATTGCCTAAGTTTGAAAACGAAACTCGCTTACTTGCCCGTCTTGACAGGTGTTGTCTGAAAACGCCGCACGCGGAGTTCATTGATTTATCATGATGCAGCAATTGATTTATCATGATGCAGCAATTGATTATTCATGATGCAGCAATTGATTTATCATGACCAATCAATGAACTAAGCCTGCTGTGTTGAGTGACTCACCCTGCCGGAGGGTCTATTTCTTTGTCCAAGTGTCCTTGAGCCCTACTGTCTTGTTGAAGACGAGGCGGTCGGGGGTGCTCTCGGTATCCACGTTGAAGTAACCGATGCGCTGGAACTGGAGGTAGGAGAGGGGCTGCATGGTTGCTGCGTACTCCTCGACATAGCAGTCCTTGAGGATGGTGAGGCTGTCGGGGTTGATGATTTGCTTCATGGCAGTCACCGCGTCGCAGTCCTGCGCTTCGCGGATGGCGGCCAGCTCGTCCCTTGGGTTCTCCACCTTCCAGAGGCGGTCGTAGAGGCGCACTTCGGCTTTCACGGCGTGCTGGCAGCTTACCCAGTGCAGCGTCTTTCCCTTGATTTTCCGGTCGGCGCCGGGCATTCCGCTGCGCGTTTCGGGGTCGTAGGTGCACTGGATCTCCGTAATGTTTCCGTCGGCATCCTTCGTGCAGCCGGTACACATTATTATATATGCGTTCTTCAGGCGCACTTCCTTGCCGGGAGCCAGACGCATGAACTTCTTCTCTGCCTCCTCCTGGAAGTCGTCGCGCTCAATCCAGATTTCGCGGCTGAAGGTCACCTCGTGGGTTCCGTCGGCCTCGTTCTCGGGATTGTTGATGGCGGTGAGTTGCTCGGTCTGGCCTTCGGGATAGTTCGTGATGACGACCTTCACAGGGTTGAGAACCGCGCTGACGCGGATGGCGCGGCTGTTGAGGTCCTCGCGCACGGCACTCTCCAGGAGCGCCATCTCGTTGAGGGCGTCGAAGGTGGTGTAGCCTATCTTCTTGATGAAGCCACGGATGCTTTCGGGACTGTAGCCGCGACGACGGAAGCCGCAGATGGTCGGCATGCGTGGGTCGTCCCATCCGGAGACAAGACCCTCCTTGACGAGAGCCAGCAGATTGCGCTTGCTCATGAGCGTGTAGCTGAGGTTCAGCTTGTTGAACTCCGTCTGGCGGGGGCCGTCATAAGATTGAAGATTGAAGATTGAAGATTGAAGTCGTTGCCTGTCAACCGTATCATTTTCAATTTTCAATTTTCCATTTTCAATTTCTTTTGCCCACTCCTTCATCCAAGTTACAAAGAGGTCGTAGAGGGGACGGTGCTCGACGAACTCGAGCGTACAGAGGCTGTGCGTCACACCCTCCAGGTAGTCGCTCTGCCCGTGGGTGAAGTCGTACATCGGATAGGCGTTCCATTTGTTGCCGGTCCGGATGTGAGGGATGTTCATGACGCGATAGAGCAACGGGTCGCGGAAGAGCATGTTTGGGTGCGCCATGTCGATCTTCGCACGAAGCACGAGTGTGCCTGGCGTTGCTTCGCCGCTGTTCATGAAGCGGAACAGCTTGAGGCTCTCCTCCTTCGGACGGTCGCGGAAGGGGCTGTTGGTGCCGGGCTTCGTGGTCGTACCCTTTTGCTGCGCAATGACCTCCGCGCTCTGTTCGTCAACATAGGCACGGCCCTGCATGATGAGCCACTCGGCAAAGTCCCAAAGCTCCTGGAAATAATCGCTCGCGTAGTACACATTGTCCCACTGGAAGCCAAGCCATTGTATATCGTGCTCTATGCTCTCGATGTACTCGGTGTCTTCCTTCGTGGGGTTCGTATCGTCGAAACGGAGGTTGCACTTGCCGCCGTATTGTTCGGCGATGCCAAAGTCGAGGGCAATCGCCTTGGCGTGTCCGATGTGGAGATAGCCGTTGGGCTCGGGCGGGAAACGCGTCTGGACGCGTCCCCCGTTACGGCCCTCAGCCAAGTCTTTCTCTATTTTCTGCTCAATGAAATTGAGGCTCTTTTTCTCATCAACACTGTTGCCGATAGTCTCTATCATGTTTGTTCTGTTAATTACCTTATGTATATCTTCTTACCATTAACGATATTTACGCCCTTCTGCGCTTTGCCCAAACGTTGGCCAGCGAGGTTGTAAATGTTCTGTTGCCAGTTGTCTGCTGTCTGTTGTTGAATAGTCTTTATCCCCGTGGCACCCATTTCGAAGTAGGCACGGAAGCCTTTGAGGAGAACAGCTGCTCCGGTGGTGGCCAGGTCGGGTTCGAACTTGACAACCTTTCCATCGGGAGTCAGGACATATAACTCCTTCTCCATATCATTTCCAAAGATGGGAGCGTATGTGCCAATGAAGCAGCCTCCGTCCGTCTCTACAAACCCTGCTTCTGTGTTGCCTTCTTCGATGGTGATGTTGGTGCAGATGATATCCAAGTTGGTTGCTTCAGGGAAGACGATGATGTAGGGCTGGCCGGCAATTAGAGACTCGGTCTTCTGCAAGAGGAGCTCGTCGTTCGCGATGCCTTGGAACTCGTAGGCCTCAATGTCCTGACCAAACGCATCCTTCACATTGTCGATGCGGAAGGGCAGGCAGATGGTGTTGTAGCCAGCATCGAAGGAGCGCTTGACAGTCAGCTTGTCGTAGGTGTCTGGAACAATCTCGCTGGCAACCATTTCGTCGAGAGTAAGCTTCTTCAGGATTTCGGGAACGGGCGGCAGCTGTATGCTGGCGAGGCGCTCTTCGTCGGGAAGCTCGGTCGTGAAGTAGGAAGCCTGTGCCGGCAGCGTCTTGTTGGTTGTGGTGTACTCAAAGGCTGTTCCCTCGGCATTCAGGACATAGCAGTTCCTGAGCCTCGGCGTGATGGTGTTGCCGTGGAACTTGTAGTCCAAGGAGGTGACGACCATCTTGTCTGTACCTGTCTTGTAGAACGGAGCATTCTGCGCCGTGAAGACGATGGAGCGTCCGGCCATTGTCTCGTCGGCTGCAATGATGTAGGGCGTGCCTCCACGCAGCGTGGTGGCGGGCTTGAAGACAATGTTTCCGCTTAAGCTCTGAGCAGCGAACTCGTAAATCCAGAAGTGCTTGAGGGGGTCGTTGAGGTCGGCGGGAATGTCGTCGATAAGGATGGCGTCCGCCGTGAAAGGCATTGTGATGGCATGCCAGCCTGTTCCCTCCTCATTTTCGGGGAAGGTAAAGCTGTAGCTGGCATTGTCTGCCTTGAAGGTCGCGGTGAGGTAGTATGGGTGGTCGCTAACCAGGTTGATGAACTCCGCATGCTTGCCGTGCACGACATTATGGTCGGTCAGGTTGGAAGGCAATTCCATGTTTTCGCCAAAGGCGTAGATGGTGTTGGGGTTCTTGTTGGGCGTCATGCGAGTAATCTTCTTGCTGCAGTCGGCATAGACGCCGCATATTGTGGATTGCGTAGTCAGGCTTATGGAGTTGGCGTAAGCCTTGCCGGTGGGCGTGCCGTCGTTCTTCCATAATTCCACGCCGCTCTTCACTTCCCAGCCGCCAAGGTCCCATACACCGCCGTTGCCGAGCTGCTCCTTCTGATTGCTGTAGGTGGCTTTTATGTAGTACTTGTTGTTTTCGACCACATCGAAGGAGAAGTCCACAGAGGCAACCTTGCCGGCAAGGATGTCAACCTCATAAGAGTGCGTCGAACCGCTCCAGGCAGAACCTGTGCTGTTGGGCTGGTTCCATATCTGCAGCTTGACGATGCCGTGGAAGTCTGTATTCTTATTGTTCCTGATGGATGCTTTGCCGATGAGCTTCTTGCCATATACGACACTGCTGACGGCATTGGTGATGGTGTAGGAGCTGACGGAGAGATTGGGCTTGTCGCCTTGTGCAACCTCATAGACCTCCATTGTGCCTTCACCTATTACGCCGCTGCCGTCTTCACCCGTGCAGAACCACAGGTTGTAGATGCCTGTTGTGTCGGGCGTGAAGAAGTACGACACATCGACTGTCTCGCCGGAGCGAACGGCCACCACGGATTTGCTCTTGGTATAGACTTTCTTTGATGTCAGGCTTGCGTGCAGGTAAATGACCTGATAGTATTCCTTGCCGTTGTTGCGGAAGGTCACCTTTATCTCCTGTTGCTCCTTCATGACTTGAGAGCCCGGGAAGGCTATTGTGTCGATGCTGATGGATGTGCCCGTATATTGAGGCTTATGGAACCTCATGCTGATTTCGCCAAGACTATCCACCACGGCTTCGATGTATTGGGTCTGGAAGTCGTATTCCGCCTGCCATTCTTCGGCCCTTGAAGGCTTGCTGGCTGGAGAGAGGCGGTAGGTGCCTTCGGGAAGTTTTCCTTTCAGGAGGAATGTCTTTGTTGTGGAAGAACCGTTTCCGAGGCTGGTCATGTTCTGTTTCGAGCCGACGAGGGAGAGCGAGCCATCATCGTTGAGCATGACGATGGCTGCATTGAAGGAGCCTGTTGCACCGGTCTGGTTTGTGTATTTAGCCTTGATGCTGGTGCCGGTGATGTTCACGTCGCTGATTGTGAGGTATGCGTCGGTTTTGGGAGTGCCTGGGATGCGAAGGTTGAAGAGTGCGCGCTGGCTCATGCTGTAGCCGTCGCTGCTGCTGCTTGCACCCATGCCGCTGTTGTCGCCTGGGTTGAGGATGCCGACCAGGAACCAGCCATTGCTGCCGCCTCCCCAGCCCCAGTTGAGGTGGAAGAGGTTATCGCCGTCGAAGCCATCGATGACGAAGGCATGACCGCCTCCTGAGGAGAAGCCTGAAATCAGCACGGGATAGCCGCGGTCCAACTCGTCGTAGATGGAGTTGAACCAGTGGTCGATGGTATAGTTTCGGCGCTCGCCCACGTATGCACCTTCCGCATAGCCGAAGTAGTTTATGTATGCCTCTGCGCTGAAGTTCGCTCCGGAAGAGGGACCGTAGTGCATTTTGACAGCCTGTCCGCAGTAGCGCATCAGGTTGGCGACTGCCGAGTCCTGTTTGTTGGCTACATGGCCGTCGGGCCAGGAATAGGTGTCGCGCATGTTGTCCCAGTCAATGACCGTATTGCGAGGTATTTTGGGGATATTCGTGGTCTTTTGGGAACCGTTCTTCTTGGATGTGTAGGTGATGCTGTATTCAGGGATTTCCTTCTTAACCTTTTCGGGATACTTGTAGAAGTACATGACCTGCGCCATCGCCGTTGCCGTGCAACCCGTTGCAGGGCCGCTCTTCAGGGGCAGTGCGTTTTCCTCTTTCTCGTCATCCTCCTTATAGTAGTTTGGGCAGGTGATGTTGTAGGGCTTTCCCTGGTTCCAGCGTGTGGTGAGCATTTCGCCGATGCTGTGCCTTGTGCCGGCCACTTTGTTGCGCGTCTTGATGCGTGGGTCGCCGAGCTGTATGTCATTGTCAACTATGTACTTGATCTCGTCGGCATAGAGCTGCAGCAAAGAGCGCATGTTCTCGGGAATGTTGTCGGGATCGAACGAACCCTGTTCCACATAGCCGAGGATGGGCTCCGTGCGGTCGTCGCCAGATACGATGACATAGCCGCCGTTGCCGCCTGCGTTGAAGACGTAGTAGTAGTCCGACTCGCCTGCCGATGCCTTTGCTCGGGATGATTGGGGCTGAGCCTCAACTGTTTTGCCTTTTGCAAGCATGAAGTTCTGTGCTGTGAAGAGTGCAGCCTGCTTGCCGATTGGCTCTGCCGATGCTAAGAGGGTGAGGCAGAGACCCAACATAGAGAGGATAATCTTTTTCATTTAGTTATTAGTTTAATGTGGTCCGTAATTACAAGTTTCGGGCGCAAATGTACGGATTTTTTCGATACGACACAACAAATAGTGTCAGATATTTATAAGAAAACAGCGTTATTGTTATTTTTTGCTATGCAAAAACAATATGACAGAAAAACCCGGAATTTCCGATGCCGGATTGTCAATATGTCACAGAAACTGCGCCTGTACTTGCATTCTGTCAATTATTGCACACTTCGCAAAAGGGAGAAAAACAAGGCTCGAAACGCGGGATTTGCCAACGCCGCACGGGGCGATTCCCAACGCCGCACGCGAAGTTTGCCAACGCCGCACGCGAAGTTTGCCAACGCCGCACGCTGCGATTGGAATTTCCCCATGCGGCGTCTGTGAACTTCGCCTGCTGAAAAGTGTGCAAAAACATGCTGAAAATGCCGGTTTTGCCATGTGGAGATGGCATTTTGGAAATTGAAGATTGAAGATTGAAAATGGAGGGGTTGCGGCAAATGCTTGTGGCAGAAGCGGTTTCGGAATTCTTTCGATTTAAGCGCTTCTTTTTGTGAAAATGAACAAAAGCATGTCCGGGACCATTTTAAGCGATTCTGGGCGGTTTGCCGAAAATGCGGGTGTAAGCAAAATCGGCAAATTCGTGACAAAATGTCAAACAAAAAAAGAGGGGCAGCCCACGCGATGGACTGCCCCTTTCGATGCGACCGGCAATGTCTTTGCTCATTGCTGGTGTTCATATAACCCGACGTCGCTCAGTCTTCGTAGCCGTTGGGATTGTTCTTCTGGAAGTTCCAGGCGTCGCGACACATCTCCTCGATGCCGAACTTGGCCTCCCAGCCCAGCTCGCGCTTTGCCTTTGCAGGGTCGCAGTAGCAGGTGGCGATGTCGCCCGGACGGCGGGGCTTGATGGCGTAGGGCACCTTCAGGCCGTTGGCCTTCTCGAAGGCTTTGACAACGTCGAGCACGCTGTAGCCGTGGCCTGTGCCGAGGTTGTAGATGGCGAGGCCCTTGTTCTCCTGGATGGCCTTGAGCGCGCTGACGTGACCGCAGGCGAGGTCCACAACATGGATGTAGTCGCGAACGCCCGTCCCGTCGTGCGTGTCGTAGTCGTTGCCGAAGACGCCCAGCTCCTTGCGGATGCCGATGGCGGTCTGCGTGATGTAGGGCATCAGGTTGTTCGGGATGCCGTTGGGGTTCTCGCCAATGAGGCCTGATTCGTGGGCGCCGATGGGGTTGAAGTAGCGCAGCAGCACGACGTTCCACTCGGGGTCGGCCTTCTGGACATCCATCAGCACCTGTTCAATCATCGACTTCGTCCAGCCGTAAGGATTGGTGCACTGGCCTTTCGGACACTCTTCAGTAATGGGAATGATGGCAGGGTCGCCATAGACGGTTGCGCTCGAGGAGAAGATGATGTTCTTGCAGCCGTGCTGCTGCATGACGTCAGCGAGCACGAACAGGCCGTTCATGTTTGTTTCGTAGTACATGAGAGGCTTTGCCACCGACTCGCCCACGGCCTTAAGGCCTGCGAAGTTGATGACGGCATCAATCTTGTGGTCTGTGAAGACTTTGTCCATTGCGGCACGGTCGCGGATGTCGGCCTCGACGAAGATGACCTTGTGGCCGATGATTTGCTCTACGCGACGGATTGCTTCGGGCTGGGAGTTGTAGAAATTATCGACTACAACGACGCTGTGACCAGCCTTGTCTAACTCGATAAGGGTGTGGCTGCCTATGTAGCCAGCACCGCCGGTTAATAGAATGTTCATCTTGTTTGTTTAAAATTTAAGGCCCCCTCCAAACCTCCCCAAAGGGAGGCCTTTCTCGATAAGTCAGAGGGAGTGTGATTTTTCACTTTTCACTTTTCATTTTTCACTATTCACTTGTTATAGCCCGAACAGCACCTTCAGCCCGTTATCTACGCCGCTGAAGCCCATGAAGGCCATGGCCAGAAGGCCCGCTGTGACGAGGGCGATGCTCATGCCCTGCAGGCCTTTGGGCACATCCATCATGGCCAGCTGCTCGCGAATGCCTGCGAAGACTACGAGCGCCAAGGCAAAGCCGATGGCCGTGCTGATGGCAAAGACGACGCCGGTCAGCAGGTTGGGCTCAAGGCCTTGTGTGGCGTATGTGCCGTTGGCCACGAGAATGGCAACGCCGAGGATGCAGCAGTTGGTCGTGATAAGTGGCAGGAAGACGCCAAGCGCCTGATAGAGCGCAGGCGCACTCTTCTTCAGGATGATCTCCACCATCTGCACAAGGGCTGCAATCACCAGAATGAAGGCAATCGTTTGCAGGTACTCGAGGCCAAAGGCATTGAGCACATAGATCTGCAAGAGATAGGTGACAATGGTGGCAAGCGTGAGCACAAAAGCCACCGCTGCTCCCATGCCAAGGGCGGAATCGACTTTCTTGCTGACGCCAAGGAAAGGACAGATGCCCAGGAACTGCGACAGGACAATGTTGTTAACAAAGATTGCCGTGATGAATATAAGAATGTAAGCCATATCAATTTACTATTTACGATTTACGTTTTATTTGGGACTTTTATTCCTCCTAAAGGGGTTAGGGGGTCTTTATCTTATTCATTATCGCAATGAGATAACCGAGGGCAATGAAGGCTCCTGGAGCCAAGACGAAGACAAGCGCTCCGTATTCCTCGGGGAAGAGCGTCGTGCCAAACACCTTGCCAGTGCCCAGCAACTCGCGCACAGCTCCCAAAAGGGTGAGGGCAAGCGTGAAGCCGATACCCATGCCTATGCCGTCGCATACGCTGCTCACCACGCCGTTCTTGGCGGCAAAGGCCTCGGCACGACCCAGGATGATGCAGTTCACCACAATGAGCGGGATGAAGAGGCCAAGGCTGGCATCCACATCGGGCGCGTATGCCTTGATGAGCATCTGCAGGATGGTCACGAGGGACGCAATCACTACGATGAACGAGGGGATGCGTACCATATCGGGAATCAGGTTCTTTATGAGCGAAATGATGAGGTTGGAGAAGATGAGGACAGCCATCGTGGCGAGGCCCATCGACATACCGTTTATGGCGCTGCTGGTCGTGCCAAGCGTCGGACACATGCCAAGCAGAAGCACAAACGTCGGGTTCTCCTTTATAATGCCGTTAAGCAGGACTTTCATGTTATTCATTTCTGTTTCCTCCTATACATTATATATTATATTAAAGGTTAAAAGTTGAAAAGGGTTAGGGTTAAATGGGTTTAGGTCTTGTTATTTCACCTTTTTACTTTTTTACCTTTCTCCTTTTACTGTGGCGCCGCTTTGGGCATCTGGGTTCTCGGAAAGCGTCTTGTAAGCATCGTTGATGCAACGCAGGAAAGCACGGCTGGTGATGGTCGATGCCGTGATGGCATCCACCTCGCCTCCGTCCTTGCTGACGGTCAGGTTGCCTGCCGTCTTGCCGATGATGTCGCCCTTCTGTCCCTTTTGGAACCAGTCCTGAGCCTTGGCACCGAGTCCCGGCGTCTCGCTGCTCTCGAGCACCTTGTAGCCAAGTATCGTACCGTCTTTAGCAAGGCCGACCATAACGGTCAGCGCCCCACCAAAGCCTTTCGGGTCAGTTGTCTTGACGGCTGTACCTTCCTGACCGTTCAGCACTTGCTGCTCAGCCTCTTTCTCTTGCTGTGCCTTGAGAGCCTCGATGGTCGGGGCGGTAATGCTGTTCACATAACCGAGTGCTGCGCCTGCAACAGTGGCAATGCCTGTCAGCACAATGGCCATGTTGTACCATGTGGATTTAAGCTTCTTCATTTCTTTTCCTCCTTTCTGACGACTTCGCCGAAACGTTCTGGCTTGCAATATGTATTGATGAGGGGCGTGAAGGCATTCATGATGAGAATCGCAAAGGACATGCCTTCGGGATAAGCGCCCCAGTTACGGATGATGACGGTCAGCATGCCGATGCAGACGCCGTAGATGAGTTGCCCCTTGGCCGTCATGGGCGATGTCACATAGTCCGTTGCCATGAAGCATGCACCGAGAATCAGGCCGCCGCTCATCAGCACGACATGCGGCATGGCATATATCGGATTGACGATGTGCATGATGCCCGAGAAGACGGCAACTGTGCCGAGGATGCTGACGGGTATGTGCCATGTGATAATCTTGCGCCAAAGCATGAAGGCACAGCCAAGGAGAAGCAGCAAAGCGCTGACCTCACCCAGCGAACCTCCCGTCTGGCCGATAAGCATCTGAGTTGCGTCGGGAAGCTTGTTGAGTTCTGAAGGGTCGCCGCTTGCGATGGCGTTCTGCATGATGAAGAGCGGCGTGGCTGCCGTCTCAGCATCGGTATAAGCAGTGAGCTGGCCGCTGACGGGCCATGAGGTCATCTGCACAGGGAAGCTGATGAGCAGGAACACGCGACCGACGAGGGCGGGATTGAAGGGGTTCTGCCCCAAGCCGCCGAAGGTCATCTTGCCGATGCCGATGGCAACGAGGGCGCCGATAATGATGAGCCATATAGGCAGGTTGCTTGGCAGGTTGAAGCCAAGGAGCAGACCTGTCAGGATGGCGCTGCCGTCACAAACCGTGCAGGCAGGGCGTTTCAGCAGGAACTTAGTGATGGCCCACTCGAAGAAGACGCAAGAGGCCACCGATGTGGCAAGCACGATGGCTGCGCCCAGGCCGAAGAACCAAAGGCTGGCAAGCAGGGCAGGCACCAGTGCGATGCAGACACCATACATGTTCTTCTGCACGGAGTCGCCCCCGTGAACATGAGGTGAAAGGGAAACTATTAATCTATTAGCCATATCTTTCAATTTTCAATTTTCAATATTCAATTACTTTGCGGCTCTGCTGCGGATGATGCCCATGACGGTTGTCTTGCCGAGGCGAATCATGTCGAGCAGCGGGCGATGGCTGGGGCAGGTGAACTGGCAGCTGCCGCATTCGATGCAGCTTACCACATCGTTCTTCTCTGCGCCTTCCCAGTCTGCCGTTGCGCTCATCTTGCTGAGCAGGTAGGGCTCCAATCCCATCGGGCAAGCGCTGACGCACTTGGCACAACGGATGCAGGGCTGCGGTTCGGCTCGACGGGCTTCCTTGTCGTTCATGATGAGCAGACCGCTGGAGCCTTTCGTCATAGGAACATCGAGGCTGAGCAACGCCTTGCCCATCATGGGGCCGCCGCCGATAATCTTGCCTGTATCCTCAGGCAGGCCGCCGCATTCGTCCATAAGCTGCTGGAAGGGTGTGCCGAGGCGAGCCAGGAGGTTGCTCGGTTGCTTGACGCTCTTGCCCGTTACCGTGATGATGCGGTCGATGAGCGGCTTGTTCTTCATGACGGCCTGATAGATGGCGAAGGCTGTGCCGACATTCTGCACGACTGCTCCCACGCTGATGGGAATGGCAGGAGGTGCTGGCACTTGTCGGCCGATGACGGCATCGATGAGCTGCTTCTCGCCGCCTTGCGGGTACTTCACCTTGAGGGGCACCACCTCGATGCCTGCATAGTTCTTTGCCTTCTCTGTCATCAAGGCGATGGCATCGGGCTTGTTGTTCTCGATGCCGATGTAGCCCTTGCTGACGCTTACTGCCTTCATGATGAGCTGCAAGCCGACGAGGATTTCCTCGGGATGCTCGAGCATGAGACGGTGGTCGGCCGTGAGGTAAGGCTCGCACTCCACGGCATTGATGATGACGCATTCAGCTTTGCTTCCTGGAGGAGGCGAGAGCTTGACGTGGCAGGGGAATGTGGCGCCGCCCATGCCGACGATGCCGGCGTTCTTTATCTTCTCGACGATTGCCTTGCTGTCGAGTTCTGGGCGGTCGCTCAGCTTGACGAGGGCAGGGGAGCGGTCGATGCTCTCTTCCCACTCGTCGCCTTCTACATCTACATAAACTGCCATGCGACGTGTGCCGCTGGCATCGAGGGCTACGTCAACCTTCGATACCTTGCCGCTGACGCTGCTATGGATGGGGGCACTGACGAAACCTCCTGCTTCTGCCAGCAAAGTGCCGACCTTCACCTCGTCGCCTTTCTTGACGACGGGCTTTGCAGGGGCTCCGATGTGCTGGAACATGCTGAATACTGCCTGTTTGGGCAGAGCTGCCTCGCGAATAGGACTTGAAGCAGACAGCTTATTCTCTGCGGGATGAACGCCGCCTATCTTAAATGTTTTCATATCTTATTCGGCTTTTGAGGGTTCAACTTCTTTGGTCGGAGTGCTCGGAGAATTCGGAGTGTTCTGAGGACTCTGAGTATTCTGAGGGCTTGGAACTGCCGGCTCCTCTGTCTTGGGCTTGCGCGGCGGGAAGTTGAAGCCGTGGATGGCTCCCTTCGGGCAGGCCTCTTCGCACTTGCGGCACATCTTGCACTTCTCGGCATCGATGTAGGCGAGGTTGTTCTCGAGCGTGATGGCCTCGAACTTCTCGCAGGTCTTTACGCATTTGCCGCAGCCGATGCACGATGCCTTGCAAGCCTTGTTGGCGATGGCGCCCTTGTCTTTGTTGTTGCAAAGCACGACGACGCGACGGCCTTTGGGGCCTTTCAGACGAATCTCGATGATGCCACGCGGGCAAGCCTTTGCACAGGCGCCGCAAGCCGTACACTTCTCTTCGTCTACCTCGGGCAGACCGGTCTCGGGGTTCATGTGGAGGGCATCGAACTGACACTTGCTTACGCAGTCACCGCATCCGAGGCAACCGTAGCCGCAGCCCGTCTCGCCCATACCTGTCATTTGCTGTACCCGACAGCTCTTCGCTCCATCGAACTGCGCTAGGCGAGGACGGTTCTCGCAAGTTCCGTTACAACGGACCACAGCCACTTTCGGAGCACCCATCTCGACTGTCATGCCGAGAATGCTTGCCACCTGTTCCATGACAGGCTGGCCGCCTACAGGGCATAGCTTGCCCTCCAGGCTTCCCTCGTTGGCTGCCTTTACGCACGCAGCCGCAAAGCCCGAGCAGCCTGGATAGCCGCAACCGCCACAATTGGCCCCGGGCAGTACGGCTCCTACCTGAGCAATGCGAGGGTCTTCATGCACTGCAAATTTGTGAGAGACTATGAAAAGGATTACCGCAGCGGCAAGCCCGATGAGTCCCAGCACTAATACTGCAATTAGGATTACATTCACCATGTTTAATTATTTTTATTGTTATTTCGTTATTTCGTTATGACGTTATCTCGATGAGAGGATAAATGAGCCTTTTATGAACCACTGTCGAGCTTGAACTCGAACGCTCTGCCCAGCCTGTTGCGCAGGAGGAAGAGCACGCCGTAGTAGAGGGCGAGGGTGAGCAATGCAGACAACGCCCCGATGCCGTCGCCGCCATAGCGAGAACCGGCGAAAAGGGCAATGAGCATGAGTACGAGCGGGACGACATAGGCCAGCACGCTCGCCCGGAGTCCCTGACGGACAGAACCGATCAGGGTGACGGCGTCGCCGACGTGCAGGGCAGGGTAGTGCCCCCTGACATCTATCAGCTTCTCCTTGCTTTCGCTGCTGCGGCAGAGCTGTCGTGCGCTGCAACTGCTGCAGGCCGATGCCTGCAGGATGCGCACCGTCAGCCTGTCTGCTCCGATGCTTTCCACAATGCCCTCGTGCCTTATGGTCTCAGTTTTGCCCATTCATATCCAAAATCATGCAAAGATACACTTTTTCCCGTAATATACCTTATTTAATATATAAGGATTTTGCTAATTTGCATAAAAATTTAATTTTGCCCTTGTTTTTGCGTTAAAAGTCTTATCTTATGGTGCGCAAACGAGGCGTTTTCAGAGGTGGCATAAGGGGGTTCCAAACGCCGCGTGCGGAAATGGCAAACGCCGCACGCGGAATTGCCCATCGCCGCACGCGGAAATTGCCATCGCCGCACGCGGCGTTTGGAATGCCCCTGAACAGGGGTTCTCAACACCCCTTTCTCCTCATGGTTTTTGTAAGTTTTTTTCTCCGACTTCTAAGCAGAAATAAGAACAACTCCACCCTGTTTAAAGTGCAAATATTGAGGGAAATATTTTGAGTTTTGAGAAAAGTGTTGTATCTTTGCGGCGGAAAGATGGATTGACTCATACAATAGAACCATAAAACTAAAAACTAAATAACTGAAACATGAAAAGACTCCTTACCCTTATCTTTGCCCTCTTGACACTGACAATGGCGACACAGAATGTTTATGCAAAAGCTACAAAAAATCTGATCGTTTACCTAACGGACGGTATGTGCCTTGACGATAGTAATGAAGACGCTTATATGGCTGTGTCGGCGTTGATTGCCTTTGGCCATATAGAAAAGGAATATAACAATATATTACACAGCGACGTTTATTCATCTGTATATTCTGGAGACCCCCGTCGGCATCAAGTTGATAGACGAAGGACAACAGACAATGGACAACAGAGATGCCTGGTACACCCTCGATGGGCGCAAGCTTTCAGGCAAGCCCACTCAGAAAGGCATCTATGTGAATAGCGGCAAGAAGGTTTTGGTGAAGTAACGACCTCATGAGATGAATATGCCTTATCGCATCCAGACTGGCTGCAAGATAAACCTCGGGCTGAACATCGTGGAGCGCCGCCCCGACGGCTATCACAACCTCGAGACAATCTTCTATCCCGTCCCCCTCTTCGACGAACTGTCTGTCAGCGAGGGGAACGGGGAGGACGAACTGACGCTTGAAGGCAATCCCCTGGAAGGCGAAGTGCAGGACAACCTCGTCTTGCGAGCCGTGCGGCTCTTGAGGCAAGAGGGCTTCCCCGTTCCGCCTCTCAGTATCGACTTGAAGAAGGTCATCCCAAGCGGAGCAGGTCTCGGCGGAGGAAGTAGCGATGCGGCTTGCATGATAAAGACGGTCTCGCGGCTCTACAACCTTCCTCTCACAGAAGAACAGATGAAAGACCTTGTGAGAAAGCTCGGAGCCGACTGCCCGTTCTTCATCAGCCCGCAGCCTCTGTATGCCGAGGGAATAGGAGATGTGTTCACCTCCATCTCCCTGAACCTCAAAGGGTGGTACTTGATGCTTGTTAAGCCAGAAGTGCATGTCTCTACTCGCGAAGCCTATGCCGGAGTAAGACCGCACAGACCCACATATTCTTTGCTTGAGACAGCGGCTTTACCCGTGGGGCAGTGGTCGGAAAGGATGGTAAACGACTTCGAGGAGAACATTTTCCTGAATCATCCTTTGCTTGGCGAGATAAAGGCAGAACTCTATCGTCAGGGAGCGGCATACGCCTCGATGAGCGGAAGCGGCAGCACCATCTTCGGCCTCTTCCGTTCGCGGCCAACTTGTGGGCAGCTCTTTGCAGAGCATTTCACTTTCGTCTGCCAATTATAAATCGATGAGCAGGGCGTCTTCGTTCTCGTTGCGAAGACTGCGCAAGGCATCCCATTCAAGTGTACTTGTCTGCCAGACAAGCGAAGGATTCTCAATGCCGTGAGAATCGATGCGGCGTGTGACCATCCCCACTGTAATACGATGGATGTCGATAGCCGGCAGGTAGCGAGGCTCGTTGCCTTCCTCGGTGTGCATCTCAACAAGCAATTGCATGTCGGTCAGCTCGCCGAGCAGAATGCCAACAAGGCTGTCGGGGAGTTGTGTGTCGACAGCCAATTTGTGAGCCGTGAACGGCTTAAGGCCAGAAGCGAAGTGCTTGCAGATACGGCTCATCAGCAGCAAGATAAGTGTGTCGCGGTAGCGGCGGCTAAGCTCGTCGCTGATACGCTCGAAAGCGTAAGTGTGCAGGCTTTGGTTGGCATAGCAGAACTGTGCGCCGAACAGGCAGATGCACCATGATATCTGCATCCACAACATGAACAAGGGAATTGCGGCGAACGAACCGTAGATGGCATTGTAGGCGCTCAGCTTTATCTGATAGTGGACGTATATCCACTCGACAACCATGAACGTTGTGCCTGCCAGGATGCTTGGCCAGATGGTGTTCTTCCACTTGACCCGCGTGTTGGGCATGAACTTGTAGAGCAGCATAAAGGCCAATATCGCAATGATGACCGGCGAGACATGCAGAGCAAAAGTCATCGTCTTGCTCAGCAGCTGTGCATTAGGCAGAAGCGTGCGGAAGGTCTGCAGGAAGATGCCAATACCGCTCATGATGACAACAACGAAGGGAAGCAACAGGAAGATGCCGAAGTAGTCGATGACTTGACGATAGACCGAACGCGAGCGCTTCACATACCAGATGGTGTTGAACGCTTGCTCGATGTTTGCCGTAAGCGAGAGCAGGGTGTAGAGCAGGAATATCAAGCCAATGCCGATGAAGACGCCGCCCTTGGTGTGTTGCAGGTACGAGTCAATAAAGTAGAGAATCGTGTCGGCGATGTCGGGATTGCCTTCGAGCGAACTCCTCAGCTTAGTCTCGATGATTGTGTCGAAGCCAAAGCCTCGGGCAATGGCAAAGATGATGGCAAGCACCGGAACAGCAGCCAGCATGCTGCTGTAGGTGAGGGCAGAAGCATAGTTCAGGATGTTGTTCTTGGTGATGCATTCCCAAGTGATGACGAACCGCTTCAGTATCCTCAGCCCCAACTTCTGCAGAAAGCTGAGCCGCTTCTCATTGACGCTCCATATGTGCTCTAGGCTAACCAAGGTAGGATTAAAAGAATTATAAGTTAAAAAGATAACAGTGAACCTGTAAGCCGGGTTCTGTATTCCCTTGCAGGAATGCTTGTCATTTATCTACGGACAACGTCACCGCTATCCTCTATCGTTCTACCCTCCAGCTCGGACGGGCCGCCCTCTCTCTCTGTTGACTTGCGCCAAGCAAAGCTTCGCTGGTTTACATGAACTTTCAACTCTCGGAGTGCACAGCATCGACATCACTGCCGACCTGGTAGGCTCTTGCCCCACCTTCTCACCCTTACCTCTTTCGAGGCGGTTGTTTTCTTCTGCACTGTCAGACCCTCGCGAACCTCTTCCTGTTAGGAAGCGAGATGCCCTGTGTTGCCCGGACTTTCCTCTCCTTTTCAGCAGCGACAAGCCGGTTCACTGTTTCTTTGTATTTGTCTTTTTGCAGCGTTTTGCTGCTGCAAAGGTACAATTAAGCAAGCAAATTAACAAATAATTCTTAATATTTTGTGCGAAAGGACTTCGGATTTTGCTTATAGTTAGCTCCTTTGGCTTGTAGGTGTCTGAGGACATTCAGCCCTATATAAAAAAGCACCAGGCCGTCAAGCCTGGTGCATAAAGGTGTTTGTACTCCTTGGGAGAGTGGGTTACCATTCATCATCCCAAAGGTCGATATCGTTCATTCCTTTGGACAGGATATCGTTGGGATTATCGATGACTGGAGCATCAGGTTCAGAATTAACTCTCAGAGACTGAGCCATCATTTGCATTGTGCCGAGCTCTACAACTGTGCAGGCGGGCTGGAAATATAACTTTTTCATTAGAATAAAACTTTTTTGCCGTTAATAATATTGATACCCTTTTGCATCTTGTTGATGCGCTGACCGGCGAGGTTGTAAATCTCATTGACCATTGAAGATTGACCATTGACCATTTCAATAGCGGTTGCACCGTCCTCGTTGTCGAATGTGTAGCCCTTGACGCCCGCATTCTTTACAAAGTAAACTCTGCCTTCAGGAATGGTGACAGTGTTTGCAACGGGATAGAAGCCGACATCCTCTCCTTCGGGCTTAGCCAAAGCATAGATGTTGTCGCCCTTAACGGTGCCGTCGGAGCCAAGGAGTTCGTTGTCTGCTATAGCCTCTGCACCTGTGGCGGGCATGAAGTTATAGAGACCTTCATCGCCTTTCAAAACAACAGGTACACCAGCCTTTATCTTTCCGTCAGCAGGAAGAAGCGTAATGCTATTTGCGTTAATCTTGCCACCAAATGCCTCAATGCCAGAAGGAATAGTCACGTCAGAGTAAACATTGTACATTGTGGAGTAACCAGCAGGACCAATCTGAGCAACAAAGCCCTGAGCTTGGTCGAAACAAGGATGACCGCTGCCAATGTTCTGACGGAAAGCATAGCCAAGCTTTGCGCAAACCTCGCCGGATGCAATCTGTTCGGATGTAACTTTTGTGGGATGGCCATTCCATGTGAGGTTCTTGTCGCAATAACCGTTAATCACAGTTGAACCGCCACCAAGGCGTGCAAAGCCATCACAGTTCTCCATTTCACCTATTGCATAGCAGTTTGTAACTACAGCGCCATCGCCGCTCCAACCTGTGAGTTGGCCATTCTCGCTATTGCCTTTAATTTTGCCTGTACTATAGCAGTTGGTCATATAGAGCTTAGCATAACTACCATTCAACATATTTACGCCTAGGATACCGCCGACATTGTTGCCATGACCTGTGATGTTGGCCTCATTGCCAAGACATTCAAGACGAACATCGCCGCTTTGTGAATGCCATATTTCGCCTACGATGCCGACATGGCCGTTGCCAGTGATAGAGCAAGTAGCGTCGAGCGTAAAGTTCTTGATGACTGCACCTTCAGAAATCACGCCGAACACACCTACGTTGTCCTTGTTGAGGTCAACGACGAGGTTGGTAATCTTATGGTGCTGACCATCAAATATGCCGGCATAGCGTGTGTTGTTCTGGCCCCAAAGACCGCCAATAGGCTCGAAGTCCTTGATGCCTGTGAAGTCGATGTCGTTCATCAGGCGAGCATTCACGGGAGCATTGCAATCTGCATTTGCTGTGAGATTGTGAACATTACGATAGTCCTTAATCATAGCTGCGAACCAACGCATCTGCTTGTTGTTGTAGATTTCATAGTATCCATCGGTAGCAGGTGTCCAGTAACCAGCAACGTAGGACATCCAAGCGCTGCATACAGAGCAGAAGCCATCTTCACCCTCTTGGTGGGCATCGTGAATCTCGTTGTTTTCATTTCCATAGACAACAGCTCCCATTGCGTTACCTCCGCAGTCAAAATGCGCGTTGGCATATACCTTGCTGTGAGAAGAGAAGGGAACGGGATGGGCATCAACTGTGCTGCCTGTAAGGTTCTGATACCAGTTGTCGCCGCCATCATTCAGCGTGTAGCAGAGTTCACCAGAAGCAAGCTTTGCATCGTTGGCACTGGTATAGTGGCAATTGGTAGTAGATGGGTTGTTACGTGCGAATTCTGCGCTATTACCATTCTTTGTGTATTCAGTGGGAGCAACGAGACAATTGGTGTACTTGTTGTTGTTGCCGCCACCAGCCCAACCTACGAGACCGCCGTTTCCTTCGGCTGTGCCAGTACTGATAGAACCGAGGAATGCGCAGTTCTTGAGGGTTACTTGACCTTCCATGTTGGCAAAGAAACCGCCGCAAGTAGCATCGCCGTTGGTACCTGTATAGCTGACAGCAGTCTTCACGATAACATTTTCAATGAGAGTGCCATTGCCGTCAGAGCGACCGCCAAGACCGCCTACGCAGTTGTTGCCGGCAGAAGTTGAGCTGCCTTCTACGATGAGGTTCTTGATTGTAGCAGCATTGATGTATGCAAAGAGGCCTGTGCGACTTAAACCATTGTTTACGATATCGATGGTGATTGTGTGCTCCAGACCATCAAATGTACCTCTGAAAGGAGATGATTGACTTGCACCAATCCAGCCCTGCTTATAGCTTGTGTAGTCAATGTCTGCAGTCAGCTTTGCCTTGGCTGATTGATTGACGGTATTCACGAGATCTGCGAACCAGTTCAAGTCGTAGGCATTGCCGATGCCGTAGAAGCCTTCGCTGTCAGCTGTGAGGTAGTTTGCGTTAAGTGCGCCGCAGTCGGTACACCAACCACCATCAAAGGTGTGAGATAGAGTAGATGCTTGAGAGGCGGTATTTGTAAAGGTGTTGTTACCGAGTAGAGTTCCATCGCACTTTACATCGCCAGTAGCATAAACTTGGCTGTGACCTGTAGAGAAGGGAACGGGATAGGCATCAGTGCCAATAGTTTGGTACCATGCGATTGTGTTTTGGTCGCCGTTCAATCTGAAGCAGAGTTCGCCACTTCCTTGCGTTGATAGGTCTAATCTCGTGCCTTGATTGCCTATTTCTGTCAAGTTATAACAATTGATAGCTGTTACAGCATTAGAGTTACGATAAAGCTCGGCTTGATTTTGATAGTTGTTAATTTCTCCAATGTTCCAGCAGTTAGTGAATTTAGTGCCGCTTTGTGTCCAGCCAGCTAAGGCAGCACACTCACCTTGCTGACCTTTTACTGTACCCATATTACAGCAATTAGTGGCAATAATTATTGTGTTATCAGTTGCAGCTGCAATAAGACCAGCAGAATTGCCTTCGTTGCCAGATGAACCTCCCGTAGAAGTAACATTTGCCTTGTTGATGACATTGGTAAGTGTCACAGTTCCTCCATCACGAGCATGACCAGCTATGCCGCCTGTTTTTGCAAGTCCTGTAAAGGAGCAATGTTCACCCATAATAAGGTCATGGATTTTTGCGCCAGGGCCCAGGTAGCGGCAAAGACCTATCCTCGGTGAAGGGTCGCTGATAACTGCATAGTCTATGGTATGACCTGCGCCATCCAATTCACCTTTGAATTTAAACTTGTCAGAAGAAATTGGGAAGAAATCCTTTCCTTCAAAACTTATATTTGCCGTAAGACGAGCTTTTGCCCCACTTTGGCCAGATGTCACATGACCGGCAAACCACATAAAGGCATCGACGCTCCCAAGCAGGTAATAATCTCCATCTTTTGAGGGCTCAGACAGCTTCTCTGCCTTTATCTTCAACCTATCTGTATAAACAGTAATTCTGTACATACCTGCTTCTGATACGCGGAACTTGTTGTCGCCAGTCCCACTTGTAGAGAGGTCTGCCTCTGTACTGCCAATAACATAATCCTGCGATGGTGCCCAGTAACCATGACTCCATCCTGTCAAATCGGTTGGAAGCTTGAAACGCCCATTATCTCCAGAGTCATTTTTGAGCGTACCTACCCAAACCCATGTGTTCTCAGCAGTCCTTACCATTCTGCCAACAGTTCGTTGCCATTCATTGTCAGTCCAGCCCGAACTAGTTGCTCCGCCTACAATTGTCAGATAAGTTGGATCATCTGCCCAGCCTTGCAGCCCTGCTGCCGCCATGAGCATAAACAATAAAAGTTTTTTCATTCTTTTTGTTTTGTTTGTTAATACTATGTTTACCTTAAACTATTTATTCTTTTGCACGCATTTTCCTACAAATATACGGCTTTTATTGACACGGACAAAGTTTTCTCCAATAATAATTATATAAGATGTATATTTTGGCACTTTTCCCTTCCGCCTCATGTGTTCGGCGATGCCAAAGCCGGCATGCTGTGTGGCCGGTTTCCGCTGGGGAGGTTGCAAAACGCCGCAGGCGGAGTTCGTTGATTGGTCATGAATGTGCAATTGATTTATCATGATAATTCAATTGAATCATCATGACCCATCAATGAACATCTTGTGCGATGACGTGTGTCAACCTCTGTGCTGATGGGCGTTTCGGCATGGTGGAAACGAAAACGCCAGACTCCGTCCGACAAATGACTGTGTCGGGTGAAGTCTGGCGCGGTGTTTTATAATATATAATAATGTATAGGCGGCTTGTTATTTCAGGCGGGCGAGTGTCTCCTTGATGCGGCGCATGGCTTCGGTGATGTTCTCGTCGCTGGTGGCGTAGCTCATGCGGAAGCACTCGGGCGAGCCAAAGGCGTCGCCGCCTACGGTTGCCACATGTCCCACTTCGAGCAGGTACATGGCGAGGTCGGTGCTGTTCGAGATGACGCGGTCGCCGTCCTTCTTGCCGAAGAAGCTGCTGCATTTGGGGAAGAGATAGAAGGCGCCTTGGGGGTTGTTGACCTCGAGGCCGGGTATCTCTTTTGCGAGACGGACGATGAGGTTCTTGCGGCGTTCGAAGGCCTGGCGCATGTCCTCGACACATTGTTGCGGGCCGGCAAAGGCGGCTTCTGCTGCCTTCTGGCTGACGGAGCAAGGTCCGCTGGTGTATTGTCCCTGCAGCTTGTTACAGCCCTTCACAATCCACTCGGGCGCTGCGATGAAGCCGATGCGCCATCCCGTCATGGCGTAGGCCTTGCTGACGCCGTTGATGACGACCACTCTCTCCTTGATTTCTGGGAACTGCGCCATGCTGGCATGCTCGCCGATGTAGTTGATGTGCTCGTAGATCTCGTCGGCTATGACGATGACCTCTTCGTGACGGAGGAGCACGTCCTTCAGGGCCTCGAGTTCCTTCTTGCTATAGACGGAGCCTGTCGGGTTGCTGGGCGAGCAGAGGATGAGGGCCTTTGTTTTGGGTGTGATGGCGGCCTCGAGCTGCTCGGGCGTTATCTTGAAGTCCTGTTCGATGGTAGCCTCTACGAAGACGGGCGTGCCTTCTGCCAGGAGCACCATCTGCGGATAGCTCACCCAATAGGGAGCGGGGATGATGACCTCGTCGCCGGCGTTGACGACAGCCATGATGGTGTTGCAGACGCTCTGCTTGGCGCCGTTCGACACGAGGATTTGGCTGGGCGCATACTCCAGGCCGTTCTCGTTCTTGAGCTTGGCCACGATGGCCTTCTTCAGCTCGGGATAACCGGGCACGGGGCTGTAGCGGCTGTAGTTGTTCTCAACGGCCTTGATGGCTGCTGCCTTGATGTGGTCGGGCGTGTTGAAGTCGGGTTCGCCCACACTCATGTTAATCACGTCCACGCCCTCTGCTTTGAGTTCGCTGCTGCGCTGGCTCATGGCAAGCGTTGCGCTGGGAGAGAGGCGTTGCAGCCTCTCGGAAAGATTTGTTTTCATTGCGATAGGTTTTTCTAGGCTGCCCTAGGTTTTCCTAGGAGTCCTAGGCTTACCTAGGTAACCCTAGGTTTTCCTAAGCATTCCTAGGTAATTATTAATTTTCAATTTTCAATTTTCAATTTTACAGCTTGTGCCCCATTCGCGTCCGCTTTGTCTCGAGGTAGCGGCGGTTGTAGTCGTTGGGCTCGACCACGATGGGGACGTTCTCGACGATGGTGAGGCCGTAGCTTTCCAGGCCGACGCGCTTCACGGGATTGTTCGTGATGAGGCGAATCTTGCCGACGCCCATCTCACGGAGTATCTGGGCGCCCACGCCGTACTCGCGCTCGTCGGGACGGAAGCCGAGGTGTATGTTGGCATCGACTGTGTCGTCGCCTTGCTCCTGGAGCTTGTAGGCGGCTATCTTGTTCATCAGCCCTATGCCGCGACCCTCCTGGCTGAGATAGACGATGAGGCCTTTGCCTTCCTTCTCAATCATGCGCATCGACTTGTGGAGCTGCTCGCCGCAATCGCAACGCTGGCTGCCGAAGATGTCGCCCGTCATGCAGCTGGAGTGCATGCGCACCAGCACGGGCTCGTCCTCAGTCCATGTGCCTTTGTAGAGGACAACATGCTCCAGGCCATTGCTCTTCTGACGGAAAGGAATGATGCGGAAGTGCCCGTCGGCTGTCGGCATGTCGGCCTCCACACCTCTCTCCACGAGCGACTCCTGGCGGAGACGATAGGCGATGAGGTCCCTGATGCTGATAATCTTGAGTCCATGCTCGCGGGCCACCTCCTTGAGCTGTGGCATACGAGCCATCGTGCCGTCCTCGTTGAGGATTTCGATGAGGGCAGCTGCCGGCTTGAGGCCTGCGAGACGAGCCAAATCGACTGCCGCTTCCGTGTGACCGGCACGGCGAAGCACGCCTTTGTCCTGAGCATAAAGCGGATTGATGTGACCCGGGCGGCCGAAGTCAGACGGCTTGCGATTGGGGTCGGCAAGCGCCTTGATGGTCGCCGCCCTGTCGTGCGTGCTGACACCCGTCGTGCAGCCCTCCAAGAGGTCCACGGTTATGGTGAACGGTGTGCCGAGCATGCTGGTGTTGTCCTCCACTTGATGGTCCAGCTCGAGCTCGGCAGCACGGCTCATCGTGATAGGAGCGCAGAGCACGCCTCTGCCGTTGCGCAGCATGAAGTTGACCTTTTCGGGCGTAATCATCTCTGCCGCCGTGATGAAGTCGCCCTCGTTCTCGCGGTCCTCATCATCCACGACGATGACAAACTTCCCTTGCCGGAAGTCCTCAAGAGCCGCTTCGATGGAGCTTAATGGGAATTCTGTATCCATTATGATTTCGTTATGACGTTATGATGTGATATCGTAATGTTGGGTTTTGTTGAGTCTTGCAATAATGAGGTTGTTTATCCTCTGTATGTTCTGCAGGTCAAGCCTAAGCCTCAGTCGGTAGCGCCAGATGCGCATATAGACGAGGAGCCCGAGCGGGAAGATGATGCCGAATATCATGTTCAGGCGCTTGTTGTTGAAAGGCCTGGTGTGTGCGCTTGGATTTATGATAGGGTATTCGTTGATATACATAATCAACACATTGTCTCGGCTGTTGTGGAGCTCCTCGATGATGTCCTCGAGCTGGTCTCTGAGTTGGGCTATGCGCTTGTCCTGTCCGGGACGGAAGAAGAGGTTGAAGTAGTTGGGGATGCGCCGCAGATGCTTCGTCCGGCGATATGCGATGCAGAACTCCGACATCTCGTTGAGGCGCTGGGGCAGGGTGGCATAGTCGGGGTCGTTGATGATGACTTCCTTCCTGTCCAGCTTGCGGCTGGGGCGAAGGCCGAACAGTTTCATGAAGAAGTTCTTGTAGCCCTCGATGTTGAAGACCACACTGTCGCTGTTCGCCTTGTGCGTCAGGAAGATGCCTATGCCGAGCAGCACCGCCGAGCTGAGCCATGTGCCGCTTTCGATGGTCCAGGCATCCACTTTGGCATTGTTCTCGCCTGCTTGGTTGACGATGTAATAGAAGATGAAGATGATGACGCTCACCACGACCGGCACGCCGAGTCCGCCTTTGCGGATGATGGCTCCGAGCGGTGCTCCTATGAAGAAGAAGAGCAGACAGGCCAGGCTCATCGTGAACTTCTTGTACCATTCGATGCGGTGCTTGCGGATGTTCAGGTTGCGGTCTCCAGTCTCAAGGGCTCGGAACTCGCATTCTGCTTGCATCGACTCGGCTCGGCTTCTTGCTCCTCGCCAGGCCTTGATGCGCTGGTCGTCGGACATGGCAAGGTAGAGCGAGTCGAAGGGCGGCATTTCCTGAGCCTGCTGCACGATGGCGAGGGAATCCTTCGTGCCGACGGGCAACGCCTTGCGCATGTACCATTGCAGAATGTTGGCATATATCATGTGGCGTGCGCTGTCTGCCTTGTGGTCAAGGGAGTCGATGGCATGCTCTATCTCTCCGAGGTTCTTGGTTTGTGCGTTATGCGAGAAGAGGTCGGCATCCATCAGGTTGAAGTTGCCGTCGAAGGGGATGATGTCCTCTTCCTTTACGAACGACTCCCGCATGTATGGCACGTTAGCCCGCAGCATTGTGCCTTGATTGGCATCCATGTTCCTGAAGCGTTCGCCGCCCCAAAGCGTGAGTTTGAGGTGCATCTTGTCGGCTGTGCTCTGAAGGCGTGCGCTGTCGGAGAGCACAATCTGCGTGTCGTTGTAGCCGCCCGTATTCGTGTAAATCATCACTCCGTAGAGCATTCCCGTCTCGCGGTCCTTGTGCTCCACATAGAGGTTGTAGCCGGGTATCTCGCTGTAGAAGACGCCTTCCGGTATCTCGAGCTCGGGGCTCTTCTGCTTCATGCTCCACGCAAGGCGCGACAGCTCACGGACTGCATAGGGGCTTACCTTGTTTTGGAAGACGAAGCTGGCTCCGCTGATGAGTGCTGCGACGATGATGAGAGGTGCGAGGATGCGGATGAGCGGAATGCCTGCGGACTTCATGCTGAGCAGCTCGAAGTGCTCGCCGAGGTTGCCGAACGAAATGAGGCTTGCCAGCAGTACGGCAAGAGGTACTGACCTCGGGATGACTGTCAGGCTGCTATACCAGAAGAACTTGGCCAGCAGGTCGATTGTGAGGCCTTTGCCGATGAGGTTGTTCATCCACATCCACAGGAACTGCATGACGAAGATGAACAGACAAATGAAGAATGTCCCCGCGAAGAGTAGCAGGAATTCCTTGATGATGTAGATGTCGAGCTTCTTGATAAACCTCATTTGTCTTGTGCGCACTTTGGTGCGCAAAGTTACGAAAAAAAAATGAATAATCAGCAAAGCCTCCCTTTTTTCTTCTCCATAGTGGTAACTATACGTCCAAGCTCCCATTTCCGGCGGGGTGAAGTGCCATAAAACAGACCCCTGTAGGGGGCATAAAAAACGCCGCACGCGGGGATTGCAATTTCCGCGTGCGGCGATGCCAATTTCCGCGTGCGGCGTTGGTGATTTCCGCAGGCGGCGTTTTGAACCCTCGTCGGGCTTAGAGTTTATTGTTGCTTCCGAGCACCTCCACAATCTTGTGGATGTACATCTTCTTCATGTTCTCGCGAGCGGGCTTCAGGTACTGACGGGGATCGAAGTCACCGGGCTTCTCGTCGAAGTGCTTGCGGATGGCAGCTGTCATAGCCAGGCGGCTGTCGCTGTCGATGTTAATCTTGCAGACAGCGCTCTTGCTGGCCTCGCGGAGCTGCTCTTCGGGAATACCTACTGCATCGGGCAGCTTGCCGCCGTGTGCGTTGATGGTGTCCACCTCGTCCTGAGGAACGGAAGATGAGCCGTGGAGCACGATGGGGAATCCAGGGAGACGCTTCTCAATCTCGTGCAGGATGTCGAATGCCAATGGAGGAGGCACGAGCTTGCCGGTCTTCGGGTCGCGTGTGCACTGTTCGGGAGTGAACTTGTAAGCGCCGTGGCTTGTGCCGATAGAGATGGCGAGGCTGTCGCAACCGCTGCGGGTGCTGAAGTCAACAACTTCCTCGGGCTTTGTGTAATGAGAAACCTCGCTGGCAACCTCATCCTCTACGCCTGCCAATACGCCGAGCTCTGCCTCGACGGTCACGTCGTACTTGTGAGCATACTCCACAACCTTCTTCGTCAGGGCGATGTTCTCCTCATAGGGGAGAGAAGAGCCGTCGATCATGACGCTGGAGAAACCGTTGTCGATGCAGTCCTTGCAGAGTTCGAATGTGTCGCCGTGGTCGAGGTGAAGCACAATCTGAGGATTCTCGCAACCGAGTTCCTTTGCGTATTCCACTGCGCCCTGAGCCATGTAGCGCAGGATGGTGCCGTTAGCATAGTTGCGTGCGCCCTTGCTGACCTGCATGATGACGGGAGACTTTGTCTCTACTGCAGCCTGAATGATGGCCTGCATCTGTTCGAGAGTGTTGAAGTTGAAAGCTGGGATGGCATAGCCGCCAGCAACTGCCTTTGCGAACATTTCACGGGTGTTCACCAGGCCGAGTTCTTTGTAACTTGTCATAGATTTAATGGTTATTGTTTATTGGTTATGGGTTGTTGACTTTTAAATCGGCTGCAAAGATAGTACAATTAATTCAGAATTCATAATTCGGAATTTATAATTTTCCTCTTTGCTGCAAATTTGCAATGTCTGCTTTACATTGCCTTCACGAGATAGGTGACTGTAGGCAGGTGGTCGCTGAAGCCGTTGAGCCATACGCCTCCTGCGTGAGTTCGCTTCGGTGAGCCTTTATACTTGCCCTCTTGCTGAAGGAGGTAGTCGCGCTTGAAGATGTGATATCCGTAAAGCGTGAGTTCCTTGTACTCCTTCTTCCCGTCCACATCGAGCATGTTCTTGGAGCAAACAATCTGGTCGAAGAGATTCCAGCCGCCCTGATAGGTGAGTGTGCCTTGTCCTTTGTTTCTGAGGATGTCCCACCACGGGTTGTAGAAGTCGCCTTCGCCCACATCCTTCATCTTCCTCTTGGCCCCCAGGCATTTCGCCATGGAATTGTCGTCGGGGTCGTCGTTCATGTCGCCCATCACCATGATGTGTTGCGAAGGGTCGGCCAGGCGGATGCTGTCGGTCAATGCCCTGACTTGCTTGCCTCCGTCTTCTCGGTAGATGTTATCATGTCCGCGACTCGGCAAGTGGCACACGATGACCGTGAGATTGTCGCCAGCCAGTTTGCCTTGCACGCAGAGGAAAGGACGAGTCTTCTGAGCCGTGTCGCCATGCTCGAAGACATAAGGCTTGTGGAAAGCTTTGGTGATATGGAAAGCTTTGGGATTGTAGAGAAGGGCACAGTCCACACCACGCTTGTCGGGACCCTCGAAGTGGATGTACTTGTATCCGCGCTGCTTCATGCAAGGCTGAGCCGTGAGGTCGTCGAGCACCTTGTCGTTCTCCACCTCCACACACCCGATGATGCTTGCTCCGTAGGGCAGCTTGTCTGTCCCTAAATCGCAGAGAGCTTTGGCCATGTTCGCCAACTTATTGGAGTACTTGTTCCCGTTCCATTGGAAAGAGCCGTTGGGCAGGAAGTCGTAGTCAATCTTGTGATTGTCGTGGCAAGTGTCGAAGAGATTCTCCAGATTGTAGAAGCCAACAGCATGAACCATCAGCTTACGATCCTGGGCATTTGAGTAGGCAGCACACACAAGGAGTGCTGTGATGAAAGCTAAAAATGTTTGTTTCATTTCGGTAATCGTTTATTTCAATTGCAAAGTTAATGCTTTTTTATGAAGAAAACTCTTTTAACGAAAAAAATATGCTGTTACTTGAAGAAGTTAGCATAATTTTTTATAAGTTTGCAGCATAATAAATAAATTCTAATAAGTATACGCGTAATGAAAATGAAACATCTGCTTGTGGCGTTAGCCTTTACGGCTGCGCCTTTGAGCCACGCTCAGACCGTGGAGACGGCCGACGTGGATTCGCTGGGCACTGTGGAAGAAGAATTTCTGACCGACGACAGTAATTTCACTTTCACAGAATCGCAGCTCGGCGAGAACGATGACATGACATCAGACGTCATTCACATCAATTCCTCCACCAACGTCTATACCAGCCAGATCAGTTGGACATGGAGTGGCATCTGGTTCAAGTATCGTGCATTGGACAATGCCTATAACGACATCTACATGAATGGCGTGCAGGTCAACAATCCTGAGAACGGTCGCTTTACATATTCCACCATCGGCGGCATGAACGATGCCGTTCGAAACAAGGACGATGTGAGTCCCTTCGAGGGCAACAACTTCTCCTTCAGCGGACTGGGCGGCAGCAGCAACTACAACTTCAGGGCCAGCCAAATGCCTTCAGGACACAAGGTTACGCTTTCCGGAGCCAATCGCAACTATACCCTTCGTGGCATGTACTCCTATGGCTCAGGTCTCAGCAAAGACGGTTGGGCTTTCTTCGGCACAATCGGCTATCGCTGGGCAAACATGCAGACTGCATCCATCAAGGGCACATTCTACAACAGTCTCGCTTACTTCATGGCTGTTCAAAAGGTTATCAACGAGAAGCACTCCCTGAACCTCGCGACATGGGGCAGTCCAACGGAAAGAGCCACAGCCGGCGCAAGTACCGACGAAGCTAATTGGCTCGCCAACGACTATCTTTATAACCCCTATTGGGGCTATCAGGGTGGCAAGAAGAGGGCCAGTCGCGTCGTCAACAACTTTGAGCCAAGCGTCCTTTTGACCTGGGACTATAACATAAAGGACAACATGAAGCTCACGACGAGCGCCTTCCTGAAGTTCGCCAAGTACAAGAGCACAAAGCTCAATTACAGCGGCACCAATCCGCATCCCGATTATTGGAAGCGCTTCCCATCATATAATTATGATGTATGGGGAAGGGAAGGCGACTACAACTACGACAACGCAGCTTTCTGGGCGGCTTACGACAATTGGCAGGACGAGTCCTATCGCCAGATTAACTTCGACGAGCTCTACTTCGCCAACACCCAGCTCAACAAGATCGGTGCAGACGCTATTTATTGGATTGAGGCCCGCCACAACAACCACTTGATGACTAATCTGGCAAGCACTTACGAGTGGAACATAAGGCCGGGAGCCAAGTGGAGTGTTGGCGTACAGATGCTCAGCAATCGCGGTTCGCACTACAGAACTATCGAAGACCTTTTGGGCGGTCAGTACTTCCACAATACCAACACCTATCTGGTGGGCGACTATCAAGAGACTTCGACCGAAGCGATGTATGATGTGAATCACGGTTATCAGAAACTCATCGAAGGCGACCGCTACGGTTATGACTATGACCTGTGGAACCAGGATGTGAAGCTCTGGACGAGCTTCACAATGGACCGCGACATCATGCATAGCTTTATTACCGGCAAGATAGGCGGACGCAGGATGTGGCGCGAAGGCTTCATGCGTAACGGCCTCTTCCAGGACAACAGCTATGGCAAGAGCGGCATAGCACACTTCCTCGATGGTGGCTTGAAGTTGGGTTCTACCGTCAATCTCGGCAAAGGTCATGCTGTTACAGCAGGCTTGGGGTATGAACTCAGAGCTCCTGGAGCATCTGTCGCTTTCATGTGTCCCGAGATGAACAACGATTATGCCCAGAACCTCGAGAATGAGAAGGTGCTGAGTGCTGAACTTGGCTATGCCATCAATAACAAGTGGTTCCGCCTTAACCTGAATGGATACTACTATCGCATCAACGACGGAAACGAGTGGCAGCAATACTACAACGACGACATCAACAGCTTCTCATACAATAGCCTTACAGGTGTGAAAAGGGAATACTATGGCGTGGAACTCGGTTTGAAGTTCAAGATTACCAGCAGTCTCGATGTCCTTGCCTTAGGTACTTATAGCGAAGCCAAGTATATCGCAGATACACAGGTCAACTGGATGAGCAGTACCACAGGCAAAATAAACGAAGAAATCTGCCACAACAAGGGAATGCGTCAAAGCGGAACGCCTTTGGCTGCAGCAAGTCTCGGAGTGAACTATCGCATCAAGCGTTGGTTCCTCAATGTGACAGGCAATTATTACGACCGCATCTATCTCTCCTACAGCACGAACATGCGCTACGAGAACAATCTCAAGAATGCAGGTCGCTATCATGCAGGAGAATATGATGTGCCTGCTCAGGCAAAGGGCAATGGAGGCTTTATGCTCGATGCAAGCATTGGCCGTCAGTTCTTTGTCTTCCATCATCCCCTTAGTGTCAATCTGCAGCTCTGCAACCTGACTCACCGTCGCAACATCACAACCGGCGGCTATGAGCAGAGCAGAAGCAACTACAGCGTCACAGAAACAGAAAACGCAGGCACGGAAGTCACTACGAAGCCTCGTACCTATAACTTCGAGAAGAATGCCAAGCGCTTCTATGCTCAGGGCTTCAACTTCTTGCTTAACGTGAACTACAGATTCTAAAAGCGACATCAACTATACATTATATATAATAATAGGAAGCAATGAAAAAGCAATCATTCATCATAGCCCTTTTGGCAGGAGCCTTCGCTTTGTCCTCCTGTCAAGACGGGAATTGGGACATTCCCGAGGGCATTCCTTATGGCAATAACGACCTGCAGGCTGGCACCGCAGTTACCATTGCAGAATTGCAGAGCACTTATGCCAGCGTCATCAGCAGCGACAGCTACAAGCAGATAACAGACGACCTTTGGCTGCGCTGCGTGGTCAACGGTAACGACTATGGCGATAACCTCTATAAGCAAGTTTCCGTTCAGGACGAGACCGGCGGCATCATCATAGGCATCAATGGTTCCGACCAAGGTGCATTCATGCCTGTCGGACAGAAGCTCCTCATCAGCCTCAAGAACCTCTACATTGGGGGCTATGGCAATATGGCGCAGATAGGAGGGCTGTATAATGGAAGCCTGGGTCGCATGGAACTCCCAGAATGGAAGCAGCATGTCCGCCTCATTATGGATAATACTTCAGAGGCTGCAGCTTTTGGCTCGATGAAGGTAGATACTCTTGACTTCGATCCAAACAAGACGATGGCTCAGCAATCGGGTAGAGTGGTGCGTCTGAGTGGCGTGACAATCAGCAGGGAAGGCACTCCTGTTATTGCTCCAGACGACGGCTCTGTAAGTCTCGTCAGCAATTGCGTTAACCGTACACTTTCAGGAGGCAACGCAGGCAGTAAGTGCGTGCTTCGCACCAGCACTTATGCAGTCTTCAAGGGTATCACTGTTCCCACCGAAGCCGTTGAACTCTATGGCATCGCTACCATCTATCGTGGCACATGGCAGATACTTGCCCGTACCCAAAGCGATTTGGCTTGGACTAAATAAATAGGAAAACAAACAATAACACATATAGCATTATGAAAAAGACTTTAAAAACATTTGCACTCATGTTGCTGACGGCTTTAGCTTTCAGTAGCTGTGTTGACGTTCCCGCTCCATTCAATCTGCCTGACAAGAGCAGCAACGGCGGTGGCTCATCAGAAGTAGAAGGCATTTCTGCGACTTGCAAGGAAGCTCTGGATATTATCAATGCCTTGAGCAATGGTGGGGCTACAAGCCAAACCTATGTAGTAACAGGTTACATTACTGATGTCTTCGCTATTAGTGGCAAGCCATGCTTCTGGATGGCTGACACTCCTGATGGCGGTAAGGTTATCGAGGCATTTGCTGCTTCATTACCTGAAGGAGTGGCCGCTTTCGAAATTGGTATGAAGGTGAAGGTAACAGGTAAACTCAAGAAATATGTTAAGAACGATAACGTTACCCCGGAAGTTGAGAACCCCACAGTTGTAGTTCTTGAGAATGGTGGCGGATCTTCATCAGGAGAATCAACACTGATTGACTTTACTAAGGGGCAGGGCTCTTGGACCATCAAGAATGTAAGTGGTCTTGAAGTCTGGACCAATAGCTCACAATATGGTCAAGTAGCAAGTGGCTTTATTGACAATGGCTGCAAGGCTGCCGAGGGATGGCTGATTTCTCCGGAGATTGACTTGACAAATAGCACGAATACTCAGATTGTCCTCAACGAGGCAGTCAACAAGATTGCAACTGGCAGTAGTGTGGATTCGCAGTGCCAAGTGCTTGCCTGTCTGAGTGGTGACGCAAGCGGAGCCAACAATTGGCAGCTCCTTACAGCAGACAAGCGTCCGGCAGGCACAAGCTGGACTTTCCAGGACGATACATTCAATGCTTCTGCTTTTGACGGCAAGAAGATCCTGATTGCTTTCAAGTACATCAGCACGGATAGTAGTGCGCCTTCTTGGGAAATAAAGGCCGTCAAGTTAAAGAATGGAAATGGCGGTGGTGACAATGGTGGCGGTTCAAGTACATCTGGTTCCTCAAAGCAGAATCCGCTTTCCGTTGCTCAAGCTAAGAATGCCAGCGGAAACAACTATGTGAAGGGATATATTGTAGGATATGTTGATGGAATGACTTTGGCTTCTGGTGCAACATTTGCAGTTCCGTCTAATGCAGAAACAGAAATACTATTGGCAGACTCGCCCGATGAGACTAACCCGGACAATGTATTTCCAGTTCAGCTTCCTACTGGAGCGATTCGCGACGCATTAGAACTCTCGGCTCATCCTGATTATTTAAAGCAGGAAGTCCTGTTGTATGGCTCTTTGGAGAAATACTTCGGTGTGCAGGGCATGAAGAGTACCTCATGGGGTCAAATCAATGGCCAATCCTTTGGCGTAGATCCAGAAGGAGGCAGTAGTAGCGGGGACAATACAGGAGAATCTGCAACTCCTCAAGGCAACGGAACATTAGATAATCCCTACAATGTCGCTGGAGCAATAAACTTTGTAATAGGTTTAGGCTCTGACGTTGCTTCCCCCCAGGAAGTATATGTTAAGGGCATTGTTAAGGCCAATACTACAAATCAAAGTAAGTTTGAACAGTATGGAGACATGACCTTTACCATGATAGACAAGAATTACGAGAATGCGGAGTTCCTTGCATATCAGGTTTTAGGTCTTGAGAACAAGAAATTCACTGACATAAATGATATCAAACCAGGTGATGAGGTGGTTGTATATGGAAAGGTTGTCTATTTTAAGGGCACCACTCCCGAAACGAGCAAGGGTACTGCACATGTATATAGTATAAATGGAAAGACTCAGTCCGATGACGGACAGGGTGGTAATGGCGACGATACGCCTCCCACTCCTGGTCCTGGTGGCGAAGAGGTAAACGAACTTGTCAATGGTAATTTCGAGGAGTGGGTGAGTGCCTCAGAGCCTCTTGGATGGAAGTCGGCAAGCTCTGCAAGCAGTGCAACCGTAGAGCAATTCCAGGACTCTCACGACCAAGGAACCTTTTCTTGTCTTATTAAAGCCAACCCAGACACAAATATGCGTCTTGCCACTCAGGAAATTACTCTTGCCCCGGGAACCTATGTCTTCTCCTTCTATGCAAAAGCAGCGTCGGCCTCATCTGCTCAGACTCGCATCGGCTATGTGCCCATAAAGGCCGACGGCAGCGTGGATTCATATAAATACAATAGTGCATTCTTCGATATCAATAATAATGAGTGGACTTATATTGAGAACGAATTTACGCTGACAGCTGAAACTAAGGTTTGTCTCCTTGTTATGAATCCCAAGAGCAACAAAGACAAGCAATATGAGGCTCAGGACATCCTCGTCGACGATGCCGCTTTGGTAAAGAAATAAAGCGACATGAGACACTCCATATTGTCCTGCCTGATTCTTATGCTGTGCCCAATCCTTTGGGCACAGCAATATGCCACTATCCTCTATCGGCAGACGGAAGTGCCTCGTGCTGTTCCTGTGGTTGAGATAGATTCGGTTGTTGTTCGGGATGTTGCTGAGGTGGATGCCACCTATTTTGCAACGCCAAAGGACACGGTCTATGTGGCACAAGTACGCGAATCGCATTGGAAGGGAAAGAGAATTGGCTTCCTTGGCGACAGCATTACGCAGTTTGCCGAGTACGTCAATTCGTATGCCAGCTTGACAGGATGTACGGCTGTCAACTATGGGGTTTCTGCCACTCACATGGCAAAAAGCAGTTCCAGCGACACGAATGCTTTTGAGAGGCGATACAGCAGTATGGCCAGGAACCTTGATATGGTCATTGTCTTTGGCGGTACCAACGACTTTGGCCATACCACAACGGCTGCCTTTGGAGAGTTTAGCGACGGGACGAAAAGCAGCAAATACACATTCTATGCTGGGCTCCACCGTCTCTTCAAGGGGCTGAAGACTCGTTATCCCAATATTCCTGTCGTCGTCATGCTGCCTATACATCATGGCATGGAGATTGATCAGAAGGAGTATATCATTAACTCTGACAATACGATCACAGAGGGAACAAATGCCACGACGGGCAAGACTTTCCGCGAATACGTCAACGCCATTCGAGAGGTGGCTGCCTACTATTCCCTTATAGTTCTGGATGCTTACAGCTATTCTGGCCTGACGCCCATGACGGAGATCGGTGCGTCGAACCGAAAGTTCTTCCGCGATGGTTTGCACCTGAATGAAGCGGGAGGCTTGCGCCTGGCTCGCTGGATGTATCCTCAGCTTGAAGCTGTTTACGAAATGTATTATGATTTTTAAATGAGAAGATACCTTATATATTTGCTCCTTACTTTCTGCAATTTGTCCTTTGTCCACGCATTTGTCGTGGAGATAGATGGCATTTGCTACGAGATTATCGGTTCTTTGGCTGCTGTCACTCATCAGGAATGGGAGCGCATTGATGGGTGGTATGTCGGCGATATTGTTATCCCTGAGCAGATAACTTATAAAGGTCAGACCTACAATGTCCGTTCTGTCGACGAGAATGCTTTCGCTTATCAGGAGGAGCTGACATCCGTGAAGTTACCATCTACTGTCCGTGCTTTCAGCGCATGCGCCTTCATTGGATGTACGAAACTGCGCCAAGTATCCGCTTCCAACAATCTTCTGGTCATTGGTAGTTCTGCTTTCACGGGGTGTACGTCCCTTCAGTCGATAGCTTTGCCTCGTTCTTCAAAGAAGGTCGATACGCTTTCGTTCTATTGCTGTGCTTCCCTTTCTTCGCTGATTCTGCCGCATCGCATTCGTACTGTCTGTCAGGGAGCGCTCGAGCATCTCCCTTCGTTGAAGAATCTGTACCTGTTTGCTTCCGAGCCACCGGTTGCTGAGCAGGGAGCCTTCACGCTTTCCGACCAGAAGCGTTGCACCTTGCATGTCCCGAAGGAAACCCTCGAGAAGTATCAGCAGTCGCCAGGCTGGCAGGATTTCTACCGCATTGTGCCGCTCACTGATGCAGAATATGCAAGGCAGAACTATCATCGAGGTGACATCAACGACGACGGCAAGGTCGATGCCTTGGATTTGGAATTGCTGCGTCTCATCATAGTTAACCTGCCCGATGATTCGGCTGTTCGTTGGGCTGCAGATATCAATGAAGATGGGAAAGTCAATGCCGCAGATTATGTCCTGCTGGCCGTGCAATTGAAATAGGTCTGTCGATATGTCGAAAAGCCTGGCCTCGATGCCATTAACCTTTCAGGCTGAATCCTCCGGACTGCAATAATTTATTTTGATTTATAAATTATTTTCTTTCCGTTTTGGATGACAATTTTGCTGTTCTTTGTAGCGGGGCGCCCACTCAAATCGAACGGCTTGGCTTCCTCTCTATTGGAGAAGGTGGGGGCGAGGCGTGTTGCTTCCGTCACTATAATCGTGCGAGCCAAAGAGGCGTTGCGATTCTCAACAAACGAGCCGTTTGCTGTGCCTGCATGAAACAGACGTGAGCCCTTGGCATCGGTGTATTTGCTGTATTTGTCGAGCCCTTCGTCGGCTTCCTCGTCGCCGCCCATGAAATCAATCTTGTAGGTGCCGGGTTTCGCGTCTTCGGGAACGGTGACGAGGAATGTGACGCGAATGCTGTCGCAGCCATTCCGCCAACATGCTGAGATGTTCTTCGGAATTTTCGTGACGCTCTTGAAAGCCGTCCAGCTGTAGCCCGTTCTGGGGCAAGCGGAATTGTAGAATTGCGAGAGTTTTTCGCTATACTCCATATCGTGGGCGCTGTTGACTTTTGAGCCGTCCTGATAGTAAACCCAGTCCTCGGCAAATTGCTGGTGAGCGTCTGCAGGAACAGTTACCGACCAGCCTTTCGGCACACGCACCCCTGCATAGCTCCAGTCTGTCACGAAGTTCTGGGGGTCGGAGCCGTCGTCAACAACCGTAAAACTGACCTCAAAGGTCTGCCCGGGCTCCACCTCACTCGGAGCAAAAGTGGAGATGAGCTTGTAGCAGGAACTTACAAGACAACAGACAACTGTCAACAGACAACAGAGAGATAGAAAGTTGGAAAGTTTCATGTTTTACTCCTTTTAATTGTTCTCCCCTTTGGGGGAGTTAGAGGGGGGCTGTTCCTCGAATATTGCTTTCCAGTTATAGACGCGGAAGAAGTAGGGGCGGTAGAAATCGGCCGAACCTTTCGCATTGAAGTTGTCCCAGAAGTCCTTGCAATCCGTATTGGTGGAGAAGACCAGCTCGCCCTCTCTGGAGAGCGACTGATGCAGGTGCGGCATATAGAAATGCTGGTAAGTGCGCGTTCCCAGCTTGTCGAGCACATACGGCATCGTCCATAGCTGGTGGCATTCCTCAAACGGTCCCCATGGATTGCGGCTTCGCATGATATAGACCTGCTTTCCGAAGGGGAAGCCCTGTCCAGTCATGTAGTACCAGTCGCCCTCCTTGAAGACCCAGGCCGTCGAGACACTGCGCGAACTGATGGCCGAGCGCCTGACCTCTGCATCTGTGGGGTAGGAGCTTTGCCATTGGAAAGTCCCATTCGCGTTGGCCACATAGTATTCCCAAGGCGAGCGAAGGTCGTGTGTTTGCGAGCGGGCCACGACGGGCGAAGAGGTGTTGACCGCATCATCGGCCTTCTTCTTGTACTGGTAGCAGGCGTAGAGGTATGTGTGGCCGTCCTCGTCCTCCCAAAGTGTACCGCCATAGCCAATCGGGTCTTGCTCGAAGAAATTGTGGTCCACGCTCAAGAGCTTGAGGTATGTCTCGCTGCCGGGCGCTCCCTCGAGCGAATAGATGGCCAGAGCCCTGTTGTCGCTTTGCATCAGGTTCTCCGAGCCGTTATAGACACCTGCCCAAAGCACTTGCAGCTGCCCGTCCACCACTGTGCCGTCACCCGCCCAATAGAGGTATGTCTGGTCTATCTCGCCGTTCCTGATCTGAGCCTCCGTCTTCTCTCCTTTGGGATGGCGAAGGTGTGTGCGTGCATGGTAATAGCCGTTAGCCGACGAATTGGAGCGCTGCACCCAGTCGGCCAGCCATTTGAGGTCGGAGCTCTTGGTGCCAGGCAGCCCGTCGTCGCCAGGAACCTGCACCATGATGGAGTTGCGGGGGAAGCTGCACGACTGCCGGATGCGGGTCGTTGCTCCTGTTACTTTGCCGTAGAAGCTGTCGTTGAAGCTCCAGAAGACATTTCCGTCGGGCAGGGCTACGGTCTGCACACCGTCGCCGCCGTTCCAGCCAAGCGTTCTCGTGAACAGAGCGTCGTAGAGCTTGTCCTTATAGACATAGACATTTCGGTTCGCATTGTTGTGGGGCAGGAGTTCCAGCCTCCAGTCTGCATCGGGCTTTGGCGCAGGCCATCGCATAGTATCGGCGGCCACCTCATGCGTCAGGTCGCCTTCAGCCGTCGCCTTTTGCATGGACAGGACGCATAGCAGAGCAAGGAGCAGTAGGGTTCTCATATTTTTATCGGGCAAAATCCGCTGCAAAGATAGTGAATTCTTTTTACTTTTTGACGGATTGCTGCAAAAAAAGTGCAAATATCATGTGGAGTGAAGGCACTCCGGACAGCCCGAAAGCCAGGCTCTGAAACGCCGGCTGCGGCGATGGCAATCCCCGGCTGCGGCGATGGCAATCCCCGGCTGCGGCGTTGCCCAATTCCGCAGGCGGCGTTTTCAAGCCCCGCCTGCCGACCTGAAATCCGCCACTCATCTTGCAGGGAATCATGGTGTTACATGGTGCAGGCAAAGTGTGACAAATGTTCCCTTTCCGTTGCCGTTAAGATTTTTTTTCATTGTTCACCCCTCATTTTCCATTTATTCTTCGTACCTTTGCACCCGATATTATAATTTCTTCATGAAGATAACGAAGTTTATAGTTTTCATAGGCCTTCTTTTGGTAGCCTCGATGCCCCTCGATGCCAAAACGAGAAGGGTGGGGCAGAAGCCTGTCTATATGATTGGTGTGGGCATCTCGCTGGTCGATTCGATGGTCTTTATCACCGATATGATGCAGGTGGACAGTGTCACGCTCGAGAAGAAGACGAATTTCCTGATGGACCGGCAGCTCTATTCCTTCCAGCTGCAACGTTACCTGGAGCAAAACTACAAGGGCGGTCCCTATGTGCCCAGTGTCTTTTTCGGGACGAAAAGGAAGAAGATGGAGCGCCAGTACCTCTCCCTGCACAAACGCTATGTCAATCGTAAAGACTTGAGAATGGTGCTGGTGGACCAGGGGCAGTTCCGCTTCAAAACGGAAGAATATGTGGAGCAGGAGCTTGTGGAAATCGAGAAGCCTAAGAAGAAAGACAATAAGAAATGATGGAACGGACATGTTACTATAAGGTCGGCGGACATTCGCTGGCCATCACCTTTGTTGATGAGGGAAACGACGAAAGGCTCATCCCTTCGTTTGCACCATTCCGACTGGAAGAGAAGCCGGATGAGGTGGTCTTCTCGATGAGGGTTGACGACCATCTCGATTGGGAAGAAGATGGCGAAGAGGTGGGTGTGTTCGATTGCGGAGGCTGCGACCACGGTGTTTACCGTTTGTCCAATGGTGGCTACGGGTATTCTGTCCACGACATCAGGAATGTCCTTTGCAGCCGGATGCGCACCAATGCCGACTTTTCTGTCTGCCAGGTCTCGCTTTTCGGAGAGACTTGGGTGCAGCGGAACTATGGCTTGAACAATGCGCTGATGATGGCTTACGCTTTCTCGACAGCTTGCATGGGGACGATGCTGATGCATGCCTCCGTGATTCGCCATGAGGGAAAGGGCTATCTCATGACCGCTCCCAGCGGCACTGGCAAGAGCACACACACGCGTCTTTGGTACGACAACATCCCTGGTTGCGACCTCATGAACGACGACAATCCCGTGGTTCGCGTCATCAACGGGCAAGCCATCGTATATGGCAGTCCCTGGAGCGGCAAGACAGCATGCTATCGCAACATCCAGGCTCCTGTGGGCGGACTTGTCCGCATCCAGCAAAGGCCGGAGAACACGATTCGCAAGTACAGCACCATCGAGGCTTTCTGCAACCTGCTCCCTGCCATGAGCAATATGAAGTGGGACGAGCGCGTCTATAAAGGTGTGTGCGACGGCATCAGCGAGCTCATCCGCATAGTCGGAATGTATGAGCTAGGCTGCCTCCCAAATGCGGAAGCTGCAATCCTTTGCCACGATACAATTACGGGAGAAGGCTCCTCCCATGCTCCCTCAAAGGGGAAACTCTAAGTTAATATGAGCTCACTTAAATCGATAATAAAGCGGCTGATGAGCATCCTGATGACTCCTGTCAGAAGGCGTTATCGGAAGCGCAATGGAGTGGCTTCGGGCCAGGTTCGCAAGGAACTGCCTAACGATGCTTGGCTGGGGGAAGTCTCGCAGATGCTGAAAGAGGGCAAACCATATGCCATCTTCGTCAAGGGCTACAGCATGCGCCCCTTTATCGAGCACACTCGCGACAGGGTTTTCCTCGAGAAACGCGACAGTTATAATGTGGGCGATGCAGTCCTGGCACAGATAGCTCCAGGGCATTATGTGCTTCATCGCATCATCGAGAAGAGGGGCGACAATCTTGTCCTGCAAGGCGACGGCAATGTGAAAGGTGTGGAGCGATGCCTGGAGCAGGATGTGTGCGGAGTTGTGACACAGTATATTCGTCCGAACCGCATCATTCCAGCCGACGACCCAAAGCTTGTCCGTCGCATCAAATTGTGGCGAAAACTGAGGCCGATAAGGAAGTATTTACTTTTTATTTATAACGCAATAAGATGAAGATTAAGAAAGGATTTGAGCTCCGCCAGGTTTGTGGCGAGAACATTATTGTGGCTTATGGCATCGCGAACATCGACTTCAACAAGGTCATCAGCCTGAACGAATCGGCAACCTTCCTTTGGAAGAACATCATCGATAAGGATTTCACAGCCGACACGATGGCTTCCCTGCTTTGCCAGGAGTATGAGGTGGATGCCGAAACAGCCAAGAAGGATGCGCAGGCACTCCTTGATGAGTGGACTAAGGTGGGGTTGGTGGAAGATTGAAAATGAAAAGTTGAAAAATTAAAAGGTTAAAGAGTTAAAGAGTTTATAAGAATATGTTTTGCCTTTTCAACTTTTCAATTTTTAACCTTTTGCAGGACATGGGCGACACTTTGCGGTTGCCTGTCACTTTCGTCATCATCGAGTTCATAGGCACTTTTGCCTTTGCCATCTCGGGTGTCCGGCTGTCCTCGACCAAGCAGTTCGACATCTTCGGCGCTTGGATTGTTGGTATGGCCACAGCCATAGGGGGTGGGACGATTCGCGACCTCATGCTTGGTGTCAACCCCTTTTGGATGACCAACGGCAGCTACTTTGTCTGCTGCGCCCTTGCTGTGCTGGCAGTAGGCATGTTCGGCAAGTATATCATCCACCACAACTACACATGGTTCATCTTCGACACCATCGGTCTTGCCCTCTTCAATGTAGTAGGTCTCGAGAAAGCGCTCACCTTCGGACATCCCTATTGGGTGGCCATCACTATGGGAGCGGTGACAGGAGCAGGTGGCGGCATCATTCGTGATGTCCTGATGAACGATGTTCCGCTCATCTTCAGGAGCGAGATTTATGCCCTTGCCTGTGTGGCAGGAGGACTGGCTTATGTCACCTGCATAGAACTCGGACTGAGCGTGGAAATCAGCGCCTTGCTGAGTGCTTTCAGCGTCATCCTGATTCGCATCCTGGCTGTCAAATATCATTGGCAACTGCCTGTCCTGAAAGGGGAGAGCAAGCCCGATAACAACGAAAGCAGCATCCTCCGGGTACTTGTCCTTCTGTTGACCATTGCCAGTTGTCCGTTGTCTTCAAAAGCCCAGGTTCAGCAAGTCTTCAACAGCAACATCAAGACACTCACCCTCACTGTTGACGACGACCCGACTCTGCCGCCTTTCTTGCAACTGCGAGGCCGTCAGAGCCTCTGCATAGAGTGGGACGAGATGAGCCACGACTATAAGCGCTATCGCTACCACATCGACCATTGTAACTGGGATTGGCAGCCCACCGACGACATCTTCGAGAGCGACTTTCTGGAAGGCTTGAACGACCAGCTCATCGAGGACTATGAGAAGAGCTTCAACACCACTCAAATCTATACCCACTATCGGCTCCGCATTCCCAACAAGGAGATTCGCCTTCGCCTGAGCGGCAACTATCGCGTCCAAATCTATGAGGAGAACGAGAAGGATGAGCCCGTCCTCGAGGCCCGCTTCTGTATCTATGAAAGGGAGATGGGCATCGTGGCCCAACTGAGCAGCAACACCGATGTGGATTTCAACAACAGCCACCATCAGATGACGCTCTCCATCGGCTACGGCAGCCTCCAGGTCTATGACCCTCAGCGAGAGTTGAAGGTCATCGTCATGCAGAATCGTCGTTGGGAGAGCAGAGTGGAAAACCTCGTCCCCAACATCCTCAAGGCCAACGGCATAGAGTTCACACACAACCGCAACCTCATCTTCCCTGCCGGCAACGAGTACCATCGTTTCGAAATCCTCGATGTGCACAGAACTAATGCAGGAGTGGACCGCATCGACTGGTTCGAGCCATACTATCATGCCACACTCTTCGCCGCTCAAATCGACCACTCATATACCTATTTCGAGGACCAGAACGGAGTCTATGTGGTCAGGAGTTCGGACAATTATGATGATTGGACAACAGCAGAATATGTGGTCGTACACTTCTTCCTCGAGACCCCCAGGCTGGAGGGCGGCGATGTGTATGTGAGCGGTTGGTGGGCAGGGCAGACCTTCAATCCCGACTGCAAGATGGAATACGACGAAGTCCATAAGCAGTATCATGCAGCCATCCTCCTGAAGCAAGGCTACTACAGCTACGAGTTCATCCAGAAGGATGGGCTGACACGAAGGACAATGGGCAGTTTCTTCGAGACCGAGAACGAATACGAAGTCCTGGTCTATTACCGTCAGCAAGGTTCCCGCTATGACCGCCTCGCAGGCTTCAACATCATGCACAATGCAAGATGACGAATAAGTTGATGGAGCACGACTTCCTCATAGACGAAATATATGGTGAGCGTCTGCTCATCAGCATATATGCAGACCAACGGGAATTACTCAGTAAGAGCAGAGCCGCAGGGACGCCCCAAAGGGGCAGAAAGATGTCAGCCCAGGGCAGCGCCCTGGGTATTGAAATGCCGCGGCAAATGACGCTCTGTAAGAGCAAAAGCACTAAAACACAAGGCTTTTGCCCCTTTAGGGCGAAATCTACTTCTGCGTCATAAACCCAGGGCGATGCCCTGGGCTGACATCTTAATGGCCTTTCAGGCCGGATTTACCGGACAGCAATAAATGAAAAACAATCATCAGGACTGCAGTCCACACACTAGTAAACTGCCAACGACACACTAGTAATTTGCCAACGATGCTGTATGTGTTTGAAAACCCTTCGGGCGACGCTTTTGCTTCTGACTATGTTACTCTCGCTCAGAAAAACTCGAATAAATTTGTTTTTTCGTTCGTTTATTCGTATCTTTGTGCCATAAATATAAATAAATAAGGCTCCATAGCCCCTAAAAGGGGTAACAAATGGTAAATGGTTAAATGGTAAATGAATAAATGAATAAGCCTCTTTCGTGGATTCCGACGCTCTATCTTGGAGAGTCGTTGCCCTTTGCAGCAGTGATGCTGATGTCGCTTGTCCTTTATCAGGAGATGGGCTTGACAGACACGCAGATTACGCTTTATACAGGTTGGCTCGGGCTGCCCTGGGTGATAAAGCCCCTTTGGAGCCCTATCGTGGACGGCATCAAGACAAAGCGCTGGTGGATTCTTGCCATGCAGTTGCTCATCGGCGCATCGCTCGCTTTGCTTGCCTTCACCCTGCCCACCGCCTTTTGGCTGCAATGCTCGCTTGCACTCTTCATGCTGATTGCCTTCAGCAGTGCCACTCACGACATCTGTGCCGACGGCTTCTACATCCTCGGCCTCACGAATAAAGACCAGGAACTCTATGTCGGCCTCCGCAACACCTTCTATCGCATTGGAATGGTGCTGGGGCAGGGCGGACTGGTCATGCTGGCAGGCCTTTTGCAGAAGAGCGAGATGAGCATTCCATTGTCGTGGAGCATCACCTTCCTTGCCGTTGCAGGCCTGATGCTGATGCTGGCGGCATATCATTGGAAGGCATTGCCGAACCCCGAGGGGGGAGTGAAAAGTGAAAAGTCAAAAGTGATAAATGATAGTAACTTGGCGAATGATGGCAGCTCTGAGTCTTCATCCTGCAGTCTTCACTCTTCAGTTATGGAAGACTTCAAGGCAACTTTCAGAGTCTTCTTCACCAAGCCCCACCTCATCACCGCTCTGCTCTTCATCCTGCTTTTCCGCTTGCCCGAGGGCTTGCTGACCAAGATTGTGCCCCTCTTCCTGAAGCGCACGATTGCAGAGGGCGGACTGGCGCTGACGGATGTTCAGTACGGCTTTGTCTATGGCACCCTGGGAGTCATCGGACTGCTTGGCGGCGGCATCGTAGGCGGCTGGCTCGTCTCGAAGTTCGGACTGAAGAAGATGCTGTGGCCGCTCGTGCTTTGCATCACCCTGCCCGACATCGTATATGTCTATCTGAGCCTTGTCCAGTCGCAAAGCCTGCCCCTCATAGCCACCTGTGTCTTCATCGAGCAAGTGGGCTACGGACTTGGCTTCACAGCCTACACCCTCTACCTCGTCAGTTTCTCTCATGGCGAGCGAAGCACCTCAGTCTTCTCCTTCTGCACCGCCTTCCAGTACCTCGGCGGCGTGATGCTGCCAGGCATGGTGAGCGGCTGGATGTCCGACCAGATGGGCTATCAGCAGTTCTTCATCGCAGTAATGGGCTTCTGCCTCGTCACCTTCGCCGTGACGGCCTTAGTCCGCCTTCCTAAAGAAGATAATTAAAATAAGAAAAAATATAGAAATGAAGACAATAATCTCTGTTATCCTTTCCCTTATCCCCGTACTGCCAGTCTTTGCTGAAGAGCAAGTTTCTTACACCAAAGACGACAGCCTTCGTGTTGTCGAGCTATTAGAGAAAGGTGCAAAAGCTCCTGCAAACGAAGTGCTTACGCTCTTCTATGCAAAGCAATTGATGAACCTGCCTTATGTGGCTCACACGCTCGAAATCAAGGATATGGAAGAGCATCTTGCCATCAACCTGCAGAGCCTTGATTGTACGACTTTGGTAGAGAATTGCTGTGCGCTTGCTCTCACGACAAGTCACGGCAGCAAGAGCTGGAAGGACTACCTCGCCTGGCTGCAAAAGTTGCGTTACGATGCAGGCAAGATAGACGGCTACAAGAGTCGAAATCACTACTTTAGCCAGTGGATTCAGTCGGGCACGAAGCTCGGTCTGGTAAAGGAAATCGTGCCTCCCACCAGCATCTCTGTGCCGATGAAGCTCAGCCTGACCTACATGAGCGAACACCCCGACTCTTATCCTTTGCTCAAAGTTAATATGGAAGAGCGCAAGCTCATTGCCGAGATGGAGAAACGCGTGACGGGAGCAACTGTCCGCTATATTCCAAAGGAACGGGTGGGGGACAGCAAGAAGGTGCTCAGCTGCGTTAAGGACGGCGACATCATTGCCATCACCACAAACAAGAAAGGCCTGGATGTCAGTCACGTAGGCTTTGCCGTTTGGGGAAAAGACGGCAAGTTGCACCTGCTCAATGCCAGCAGCATCCACAAGAAAGTCGTGCTCGAACCCATGACGCTCTACCAGTACATGCAGAAGCATTCCGTCCAGACAGGCATCCGCGTCATTCGGCTTCAACAATGAAGATTTGTGTCATCGGTGCAGGAGCGGCTGGTTGCTTTTGTTCTATCCTGCTGAAACGCAAGTTGCCCGAGGCAGTAGTTGAGGTCTTCGAGGCAGGCAAACGTCCTTTGGCAAAGGTGTCTGTGACGGGTGGAGGACGATGCAACCTCACCAATTCCTTTCGACAAATCACGCAACTCAAGCAGGCTTATCCTCGAGGCGAACAGCTCATGAAGCGTGCTTTGCGGCATTGGAGCCAAGAGGATACGATGGATTGGTTTGAGGAAGAAGGTGTCCGGCTCCTGACGCAAGAAGATGAGTGCGTCTTCCCCGTCTCGCAAGATGCCATGCAGATTGTAGGGACGCTCTTGCTACGCATGAAGGAAGAAAATATCATTCTGCATACCTCTCACAAAGTCAACGACATCACGCCTGAGCAGGAAGGCTATACTTTAACTTTTAAAGATGAGAATCAGAAGCCTCTGCACTTCGACAAAGTGGTCTGCGCTTTGGGTGGTTTGCCCACAATCGAGCGCTTTGCCGTCTTTCGCAAGTTGACGGGGTTGAGCATCGCAAAGCCCGTGCCCTCGCTCTTCACTTTCTGCATCAAGGACAGCAGCCTGACGAGTTTGATGGGATGTGTGGTAGAACCCGTTGCGGCAAGTATTGCGGGCACAAAGATGCGTGCCGAAGGTGCTTTGCTTGTGACGCATTGGGGTGTGAGCGGACCTGCCATCCTTCGACTCTCAAGCTATGCTGCCAGGTATCTCGCAGAGCATGGTTATCAGGCGCAACTTTGCATCAATTGGCTCAACGCTCAAGGCGAGCAGGAGGCTTTGAAGCTGCTCCAAGACTTGCAGCAGGAAAGTTCTCGCAAGCAGGTTGCCAACGAATACCCTCGCCATTTTACGGCAAAGCTTTGGCAACATTTGCTCACACGTGCTCATGTTGACTTGCAGAAGCGGTGGAACGAGCTTTCCCAGCGCGACTTGAACAGACTTTGTGCCGTGCTCACATCCGATGTCTATCAGATTGAAGGCAAGGGACAGTACAAGGAAGAGTTCGTCACCTGTGGCGGCATTGACCTGGCTTGCATCAACATCAGCACGCTCGAAGCAAGACAGCATGCTGGCCTGTATTTCGCAGGCGAACTGCTTGACGTGGATGGCATTACGGGAGGCTTCAACCTGCAGGCAGCATGGAGTATGGCAGCAGTCGTGGCAGACAGCATAGCAAAGAATTATGGCTAAATATTTGGCAGTTATAACATTTCTTCGTAACTTCGCCTCCGAAATAGATACGTAAGCACATCGAACCGACAATGCTTTGCATCAACGACCATATTGCTGAGATGAGCGAGGAGCAGACTGAGAGGCTCATCGCTTCTCTGCCTGATTGGCGACGCGAACAAGCTCTGCGATTCAAGCATCTGCAGGGCAGGCGGGAGTGTGCCGTCGGATACATCGAACTGCTACGAGGCCTTCGTGAGTGCTTTGGCATAAGTGGCTTTCCTTCTTTTTCTTATAATGAACACGAGAAACCTTTCCTAAAAGACTATCCCGACGTGCATTTCAGCATCAGCCATTGCAAGGAAGCTGTGGGATGCTTCGTTAGCAAGCGTCCTTGTGGACTGGACATTGAGAGCATCCGAAAGGCAAAAGAAGACCTCGTGCGCCACACAATGAGCCCTAAAGAGGCAGAGGAAATCTACACCTCAAAGTGGCCCGACATTGCTTTTACCCGCCTTTGGACACAAAAGGAGGCGGTGCTGAAGCTCAAAGGAACGGGCATTATCGACGACCTTCACGCTGTGCTCAGTCCCGACAATCTGCAAGGCATTGAGCTTCAAACAACAGAAAACCCTTATCGTGGATATATATTAACAATAGCCAAACTATTATGAAGACTCGAATCATCGTATTTTTTGCTTCGCTTCTGTTCTTGCTTCCTTTGCAGGCACAAAAGATTTCAAATAGCAAGAAAAGTTGGGCTTGGCTGGGCTTCGAGCGACCTGCCGGAGCGAATCCTATTGTGCGTCCTGATACGTCGAGCCGTTTCTTCTGCCCGATGTGGAAGAGAGTGGCGCAATGGGAGAACAGCGAAACCTTCAATCCTGCTGCAACTATCATCAATGGCTGCATAGCGTTGCTCTATCGTGCTGAGGACAACATCGCTCAGGGCATCGGTTCGCGCACTTCGCGCATCGGCTATGCTTTCAGCGAGGACGGCATCCACTTCCAGCATCATGGTGCTCCTGTGCTCTATCCGGGTGGAGATGAGTGGGAAGAGTATGACGTGCCTGGAGGATGTGAAGACCCGCGTGTCTGCATGACTGAGGACGGCCTCTATGTGATGACTTATACGAGCTGGAACCATAAGCTTGCCCGCCTGAGTGTTGCCACAAGCCGTGACCTCGTGCATTGGACGAAGCACGGACCTATCTTCTCCGACGCTCACAAAAGCCAGCTGAGCAAGGGCTACTCGAAGTCAGGCTCGATTGTGACGGAGATGAAGAACGGCAGGCAAGTGATAGCA
>JAEEGK010000635.1_pt1 | contig 87853 bp, 69 predicted proteins | sample 8958771 | NCBI WGS metagenome assembly JAEEGK01 (sample SAMN16246547, study PRJNA631951) | gut metagenome | biome: gut microbiome; feature: rumen; material: SC-attached | host: Bos | place: Iran: Karaj | collected 2018-10
GATTTCTTCGTAACCGTTCCTGCCATTCGGGAAAAGAGCGCAATGCCAGCCGAATAGCCGGTCATCGGTGAGAGGCTTGTCATAACCTTGAACAGCATCCAGCATCATTTGCACGATTCCCTCCACATAGTGACCGTATGGAACCTCGGCGGTAATGTGAACGCCCATCCGCCGGGCGATGGAGGACCGTACCTGATCCGGGTTCAACAACAGGCCTTCAATCTCAGAGGACGCGACGATGTCATGCGTGTACGCCTCCACTGCGGCACGCTCCTTTATGTCAAAACCGATGGAGGACAGTATCCCCTCCAGATAGCCGATGGCTTTATTTACAGCCGCAAGTTTGGGATCTGTACGGCTCCGGTCCCAGGTGAAATTAGGCCAAGCGTCTGTCTCGTGAATATACATCGTCCTTCAGTTTTCTGCAAATATAATACTTTGCGGAAAATAAAACGCAAAATTTGCGGTTTATTGGCTGCAAAAAAAAAGATCAAAACCAGTCCAAGCTTCGGGCATCGTTTGCTCCCGCAACAGAGCCCCCCCTATCCTATTCGTGTAGTTCTATGGGAATCTAAACGTCCTCGTCGGTATGATTCAGTGCATGTGCGAGTCCGTTTCCAGCCGCCGAAGTGCATCCCGAAGGACCACATCATGGTCGAAGGCCAGGGGCGGCAGGTCCGAGACAGGGAACCACCGGGCGTCACGGGCGTCGTCGTTGCCCTTGACTTCGGCCTTGTCGACGATCGCGTAGAATGCGATGGTGATGACGCGGCCTCGCGGATCTCGGTCTACCTTCGAGTAGCAACCCAGTTGCTTGAGACGGCCGTCATCCAGCGAAAGGATCAGGCCCGTTTCCTCTTGCAACTCACGTACAGCTCCCTCTTCCACGGTTTCATCCATTTCCAGAAATCCACCCGGGAAGGCCCAGCAGCCTTTGTAAGGTTCGCCGCCCCGCTCGATGAGCAGGACCGAAAGCCCTTCCTCATGGTCCTGGCAGAAGAGTACACAGTCCGTCGTCACGGCAGGACGGGGATATTCGTAGGTATATGTTCCTTGTATAACCATCATTCAACCCAATTTCACAGTTGTTTATAAATCCTCACCCTGCGCCTGGTTATGAATGTTGTCGTAATAAAGGCCTATGTAGTACCGACCATGATTTTCCTGGATCATGAACCAAACGGTACCGTCCTCCAGAGATTTCAGGCCCTCCATGAATGTGGCCAGGAACTTCATGGCTTTATCCGCATCCGGCTCAGAGCCGGGGGTACCTCCGAAAGCCATAATCCGCATCGCTGCAAACATCTTATCCTTGACTGCTGACTTTTGATCATCCGGTGCCGCTGCTGCTTCCGCGACATATCCCTTGAGTTTTTCCAGCTGTTCAGGCGTATAGAAGTCCGTAAACTTATCGAGAAGGGCATTCATCATTTCGACCGGATCCCTGTCGGCGTCGTAGTAACTGAAGCTGGCCTTATATCGCTTGTTATTTACGGACATTTCGTGTGGGATATCATCCTTATCCGGTATTTCTTCGTTCAGGCTAAAATCGACATATTTTGCATCATTCCTGAACTGCCTGAGCAGCTTGTTATACTCGCCCTTGATTTCCTCCTTTTTCGTGTACGGAAATGCTACATACACACGATCGACAATATCGTGGTTCGTATGAATGGTGACGTCGACGGTCTTCTCGTTGAACTGTCCCCTGTAGCTTTCGCTAACAGCGTCGTAGGTAAAGCCTTTGCTTATAAGCTGATTTGCGAACTCAGCCTCCGGCCCATCGATAGGAATGCCCAGGAACTTGATCACTCCACCGTCTTGACCAAAACACACCACTGAAAGCAGTGTAAGGATGGCTATAAAAAAGAACTTTCTCATAATTATCGTTCCCCCTCCCTTCCGCGCACCCAGACGTGCTCGATTTCACCAATGTAGACGGAATGGACACCCATGCCGCGGGAAGCGTAGAATGACGCAGGGACATCGCCGAAGCCTTCCGCCGTAAACGGAGCGCCGTAGATCTTCCGTGCCTCGATGACCATGTCGGCCTCGGCGAAAGAAGGCTGGCCGCTGGCGAGGAACTCCAGCGTAAGCCCAGACTCGGCAATTTTGTCGGAGTCACGGCCGGAATGGGTACCCAGATAGGTAAGCGCCGGACGATACTGCTCAGGGAAAAATGCGACAGTGAAACGGTCCTCGCGTTCCATGAACGCGTGCGTGTAGCGGTCGCTGGACACATACACCGTGACGACGGGTTTGTTCCAGAGCTCGCCCAGCGAGCCCCATGAGATGGTCATGGTATTGAGGTCGCCGGCGTGGCCTGCCGTCAGCAGCGCCCAGCTCTGGTCAAACAACTGGATGGGATTCTCCTTGATCTCGGTAGGTAGGATTTCAGTCATGGCGTTGTTTAAATTATGGTTGTCCTTGTTCTTGCAGCCGGCCATGGAAAGAACGACGGCCAGGATTATCAGTAATCGTTTCATATTTCGGGAGAAAGTGTCATCTACAAAGTTAACAAGAAATCTTCAATTGTTTTTTTGTAATTTTATCGCATGAAACACTTCCCGTTTGTCTTTCCCTGTCTGATTCTGCTGCTGGCCCTGACGGCCTGCACGAAAGTTTCTCCGGTCGAATCCGGCGTAAGCCGCAATCTGGCCCGGGAGCGGGCGGCGCGGATCTCGGACCTGCGCTATGACCTGGCCTTCAGCATCCCGGCGTCCCAGGAAGAGCCCTGCTCCGGAGAAGTCACGCTCCGCTTCAACCTCGGGGGCAAGGGTCCGCTGCAGCTGGATTTCCGGCCCGGTGCCGAAGCCGTGTACGGCCTTGTCGTCAACGGTCGCGAATGGCCGGCAGACGTGCGGGATGAGCACATCGTCATTCCGGGCAAAGCCCTGCAGAAGGGACCGAACGAGATAGCCGTCTCCTTCACGCCGGATGACGCCCCGCTCAACCGACGGCCGGAGTTCCTGTATTCCCTCCTGGTGCCGGACCGTGCCCGGACGCTCTTCCCCTGCTTCGACCAGCCGGACCTGAAGGCAAGGTTCACTCTCACACTGGACCTTCCTGCAGATTGGGCAGCCGTCTCCAACGGAGCCGTGAAGGAAGAAAGCCTTTCGGGCGGCAGGAAGCACATCCGCTTCGAGGAAAGCGCTCCCCTGCCCACCTATCTCTTCTCATTCGCGACTGGGAAATGGGATATCGCTTCTTTCGACCGCGACGGACAGCCCGTCCACATCTACCACCGGGAAACCGACCCTGCGAAACTGGCGCAGCTGCCCGAGATCTTCCGGCAGATTGACTGTGCCCTTGACTGGATGGAAGACTACACGGGCATCCCCATGCCCTTCCCGAAATATGACTGCGTCATCGTGCCGGGCTTCCAATTCGGCGGCATGGAGCATCCGGGCGCCATCCTCTTCAACGAATCCAGAATGTTTCTGGGCGAGGCGCCGACGGACGTGGAGAAGCTTTCGCGCACGGACTTGATCTCCCATGAGACAGCGCATCTCTGGTTCGGGGACGCTGTCACGATGGAATGGTTCGACGACGTCTGGACCAAGGAAGTCTTCGCCGGCCATTTCGCTGCCCAGATCACGCGGCCGCTGTTCCCGGAGATCGACTTCCGCACCATGGATTTCCGAAATTTCAACATCCGCGCCTACGAGGAAGACCGGACCGCGGGTACGACACCGATCCGGCAGCGGCTTGACAACCTGCAGGACGCAGGTCTTATCTACGGCAACATTGTCTACGACAAGTCCCCCGTGGTGATGCGCATGCTGGCCGATACGCTGGGAGCGGATGCCTTCCGCAAGGGCTTGCAGGAATACCTGCACCGATATCTGTACGGCAACGCCACCTGGCCGGCGCTGATCGACATCCTGGACAAATACACCGAGGCCAACCTCAAGGCTTGGAGCCATCAATGGGTGGAGGAGAAAGGCATGCCGGCGTATCCGGAATCCGACGCCCTGCCCAACCTGTCAGCGCTGGGTTATGGCTATTACCCTATGTCCAGCAACGCCATCGCGATTGCACTGGCTTCCGTCACGTCCCTGGAGAAGCCGTACGAGCGACTGTCGACGCTGGCCAACCTGTACGAGAATATGCTGCACGGACGCCTGACGCCGGAACAGATGTCCCCCTGCCTGGAGGAAGTCCTCCGGAAAGAGAAAGATCCGCTCGTCGCCTCTTCCGCATTGGGCTACTTGGGAGAAGTCTGGCGTCATTGTCCTGCCGAGGTGGAAGCGCTGCTGCATGGCCTGGCCAAGAGCGGGGACATCCCCGCGCAGGTGCGGCTGTCGGCTTTCCGGAGCCTGGTGCATCTGCACCGCGATGCCACTGTTGACGAGGAGCTCTGGCAGGTCTGGCTCCGGCAGCAGCCCTTGCCCGGGCTGCAGTTGTCGGCTGAAGACTACAACACGCTCGCCTGCGAACTGGCACTGCGGCGTCCTGCCGACAGAGAACGGATCCGCCAGGTCCAACGAAGCCGGATTTCCAACGCCGACCGGCTGGCCCGCTTCGACTATGTGTGGCCGTCCCTTTCCCCGGACAAGGCCGTGCGGGATTCCGTGTTTTTGTCGCTGCTTGAGCCCGGGAACCGCGCCACGGAGCCCTGGGCGCTGGAAAGCCTGCGCCTGCTGAACCATCCGCTCCGGCAGCAAGAAGCGCTGGGATACATCGTGCCTGCGCTCGATGAGATGCAGGAGATCCAGCGCACCGGTGACATCTTCTTCCCCAAGAATTGGATTACGGCCACGCTCTCCGGCCATGACAGCCCAGAGGCAGCAACCCTTGTGCGGGACTGGCTCGACGCCCATCCGGACTACCCAACCCTGCTCCTGAACAAGATTCTCCAGGCTGCCGACCCGCTACTCTTCGATAGCTTTCCTATAGGGGGCCGACCATGCCGACGATGACAAGTATTCTCATTGTTCTATATGCTTGATCAAAGGTCGAAATCGACGATGATGGGCCTGTGGTCCGACGGGTGCCAGAAGTTCGAGATCTTCTGGGGATTCCGGACGGGGGTGGTATATTCGTCGGAGACGATGCGGTCGGAGACGATGCAATCGTAGAGCGGCCGCGTGCAGTAGAAGTAGTCGATGCGGGCCCGGCCGCCGGTAGTGGTGTAGAAGTCATTAGGGTGGCGCTCGTGAACGACGTCGATGTAAGGCGTCGCAGCATGAATGTAGTCATGCACCAGCAGTCGCGAATCATCCTCCGGGTAATGGTACACCCAGTTGTCCACGCGCGAGCGGCTGTTGAAGTCGCCCATCATCATCCAGAACTGGCGGGAGACCTCTTCGGCAGGTACCGTCCCGATTGTATGCCGGCAGATGTACTCCATCTCCGTCCGTCGGTAGTAGTCGCCCTCACGGGCGGCCTTGCTACGTTCCCGGTCCTCCTTCGGCACGCGGAAGCCATACGCCTGCGGCCAGGTGTGCAGCGTCACGATGTTCAATTCCTTGCCATGCACGCGCAACCGTGCCCAGCCCGCCCCGTGACAGACCAGCGTGTCTTCGTTGCCCGTGATGCGGGCCACCTCCTCGATGGGATAGCGCGAGGTGATGACCTGCGGATAGTCATCCCGCCATCCGCCCAGAAACACGTACTTGTGCCCGTAGCGGCGAGCCAACTCTTTCCAATGCTCCGGCAAGTAGTGGTCCTCCTCCGGCATGTATTCGTCGGTGCCGTCCTTAAAGATCGTCGCAGCCTCACAAAACACGCAGACATCGGGCCTCTTAGCCTTGACCCAGGCGACAAAGCGGTCGTAGTTGTCAGGCTGCCCGTCCCACATCCCGTTCTGGATGTTCCAATAGAGGAGCCGGAAGTTCCCGGAAGGGCGTGATGAAGATGCCGTCAAGATGCTGGCGAAGATGGCCAATACGGCGCAGAAAAGAACTGTTTTTCTATTCATAAGCACTTTAGATACAGAAATATTCCCACCCAGTCGGTTTCGGGATCGAAACCGAACTTGTCGTCGATGCCGACATTGAAATAGAGTTTCTTGTCAAAGTTCTGGAAGGATGAGTTCCCGACCTCCGGGTTCTCGTTCAGGTAGTCGAAGTGGATGCCGTCCCGGGCGAAACGCTGACGATAGGCCTCCAGCCGTTCCGGGTGGCAGCCGCTCCAGAGGATCAGGCAGATGTCGTCGCGGCTGGACAGCAGCTGCAGGGCGGACTTGGCGTAAGGCAGATAGTCATAGGTTTCCTCCTTCTGGTAGCAGGCCCGCAGGATCGTGTCGTGGATGTCCACGACGACATAGATCTTATCCCACCCCTTCTCTCGCTTGCGGCGGAAGGCAGATTCAAAGGCTTTGGCGATACTCATATCCTGGTGTCTCCGGTCAGGACCTCTTCCAGGAACCCGGCGGCGTCGGCAACGCAGTCAGGACATTCCCGAAGGACGTGCCCCGTGTCGACGCCCTTGATCTGGCGGCACTGTGTCGCGCCATTGCGCGCCTTGAATTTGTCCATGATGATCTTCATGCGCTTGCGGGCCAGGTCGCGGTCTTTCGTCATCAGGCCCAGGATCATCCCGGCACCGACGAGCGAGCCGCAAGTGCCCTCCATGTTTCCCATCCCCAGGCCGAAGGACCCGGCGATATCTTCCGCTACCTTCGGGTCCAGGCCGCAAAGGTCACAGTAGGTACAGGCTACGGCCTGGGCGCAGTTATGTGTCTTCTGACGGTTTTTCTCCGCAGCTAGATGTTTTCTTGTTTCCATTGTGTGGTTTTGAATTATTCTTTTGTAAAGATAAAAAAGAAAACTTGAACATCCTCGTTTTTCATAACTTTGCAGTATGCTCAACGAAAGACGTATGAAAGCCATCTTCACAACCCTTGCGCTCCTTCTCATCCTGACCATAAACCTGCAGGGCCAGGAAAACAATTCCAACTTCGCCACCCAGACCGTCGACCGGAAAGTCGAGACGCTGCTGCTGATGGAGCGGCTGGACGACATCGCATATGTGGACGTGGTGCGACTGGCCGGACCGGCCCCGGCCTATCAGAAGGAAACAGGTACCGCATTCAAAGACTCCCTGCTCGGCAACCAGCTGAAGTTCTATGCCTACGTGTTCATTCCCCGGGAGACGAAGCAGAACAAGAAATATCCGCTGCTGGTGTTCCCGCACGGCGGCGTACACAGCAACTTCACCTCGGGATCGGTGCACATCCTGCGAGAAATGCTGGCGCAGGGCTATATCATCGTGGCACCGGATTACCGCGGCAGCACGGGGTACGGGCGGGGCTTTTATGAAAACATCGACTACGGAGGGCTGGAAAACGAGGATGTGATGGCTGCGCGCGACTACATGGTGGAGAGCTACGACATCGTGGACCCGGACCGCGTGGGCATCATCGGCTGGAGCCACGGCGGCATGATTACGCTGATGAACATCCTGCGTTACCCGGATCAATTTGCCTGCGGCTATGCCGGCGTACCCGTGAGTGACGTTGGCTACCGGTTGAGCTACCAGCAGCCCGACTACAGCAAGAACTTTACTGTGGAGTATCACATCGGCGCCACGCCTCAGGAGAAGCCGGAGGAATATGCCCGCCGCTCCCCTGTCACCTACGCCAGGCAGCTTTCACGTCCGCTGCGCATCGTCACCTGCACCAACGATGACGACGTCAGCGTCACGGAAGTGCAGCGGATGATCGACTCACTGACTTTCTACAATAAGGACTTTGAATACAAGGTGTTCCCGAAGATGCCCGGAGCCCATGCCTTCGAGCGCATCGACTCTATGGAAGCCTGCGAGATTCGTCTGGACACTTACGCCTTCCTGGCCCGATACCTCAATCCGCCCAAGCCCTTCAAGAACTTAAAAGACTTGCGAAAAGCCGGCTACCTGTATCATTGACGGCGTATGCGTCGATCCTTGTCAGCAGCAGTTGCTGACCGGGTTGTCGCAGACCATCTCGCTGCGGACCCATCCTTCGAGCTGGCCCCAGCGGACCTTGACCCATTCGAGATCTTTCGTCACGTCGAGGGGCGTGACACTCGCTGCCTCTTCGGTAACCGTGCCGGCTACCGGCGCATCGTCGCGCGGCTCGGTGCGCAAGTCGACCGGCTCGCCGCCATAGTTGCGCAGGCCCAGTCCCAGCAGTGACGCGCTGATCCAGTATGGGCCGCCCGGCAGGAAGAAGTTCTCCCCTTCCACTGCCCAGATCATCCGGCCCGTAATCCGCCACCAGCCATCCGTCGGCTCCGCCACGGTAAGATAATAGATCTCCGGCGGAACTTGTACCACGACGTCACCACCGGGCGCGTCGCGCAGGTTCATCTTCGACTTGCCCGAGATCAGGTAGACGCCCAGTGCCGGCTCTACGGGACCGGGCTTGAGATACTCCGGGCCTTCGTAGCGGAAGCCATCCAGGCCGGCATAGGCATATCGGGCCGGATCATCCGTATAATAGCAGGCTATCTCGATGTCCTTTCCCACACGCGGCAACGAATAGTTGCAGAGCGCAGGGTCTAGCTGCACGTCAACCGGCGGCGGGTTCAGCGCCACCAGCTCGTTGCGCTCCGCATCGTAGTCATAGAAGCGGAGGAACGGATTGGGATCGGGGTCGTAAGCGTCCTGCAGCCTGACAGCGACACGCTTTCTGCCGTCGGGTAGGTTCCAGTAGCACATCTCCATGGCCTGAGTGCCGTCGGATACCATCTGCAGCGCCAGGTACCCGGCCTTGCGGTCGAGGGTGAACTCAGCCACGTCCTCGTTAACGTAATTCTCGCGGGTCATCAGCCGGATGAGTTCGTCGGTCAGCACCATGCCCTGGTGGCCGTAGGCGAAGGCCAGGGCAAAGTCGGCAATGCCGGGCTTCGCGGGACGCGTCTGGAGGCCGATGGCCTCATTGGCCCACTCCGTGCGGAGTTCGTCGATGGTGAAAGTGTCCTGTGCCCGCAGGGACAGCGAACAAAGCAGGACCAGAATTGTCAGAATCAAGTGTCTCATAGCCATAGATCATCAGCCGATTTCTGTAATGGTATAGACGTCGCGGCCGGAAATAACCGGGTAGGAATGGCCTTCCAGATAGATGGTGCCCTCGTCGTTGACACGTTCGACGCGGGCTTCCACGCCGGTAAGGTCGGAGGCGGCCGCCTCGCGGCCGTCGGAGCTATCAATGCTGATAACCAGGAGTTTGTCGCCAGGATTCATAGTATGTTCTTTTATTGTTCTTGCTCTTCTTCGCTTTCCTTGAAACTGTCCAGCAACTCTTTGTAGCCCGGAATGACCAGGCCCGTGGCCTTGTGCATGTCACGCTGGTCCGACACGCAGGTCAGCACGCGGTAGTCAGGCGTCACTGTCGCAAAGGCCTGTTGCGCCGGAATGCGGGTCTTCCCCACCTTGCCGCTGTAGGTGTACGAATAGTCGTAATAGGCCACATTCAGGGTATCGTCACCCATCATCTCCTTCATCGTGATGAGCTCATTGTAGATCTTCGTGTCTTTCTGCAGGGACTCGAACATCAGGGAAGCATTCTTCTTCATGCCCTGCTTCATGTATTTCTCCAAACGGGCCGTGTTCTGGTCGAGCCGCGTATTGTAGATTCCGATGCGGCGTTGGAACTCCGTGGAGAAGGTCGTGGAGTCCAACAACTTCAAATCCGTGATTTGCAGCTGATAAGGCTGGTCGACATCTTTCATCATCTCAGCTACGATGGCATCGGCCACGGGATCGGCCTGCTTCTTCGTGCAGGAAGCCAGCGCCAGCAGCGCCAGCGCGATTACGAAATAACGTTTCATCTTATTCTGTTTCCTTTGTATAAACAACCTCCGATATTGTCATGCGAGGCCCCCGTCACAGAAGCCAGGCAGTTGGGCCGGTCGGCCATATAGAGCGCACCCAGCAGCGCAAAGATCAGCGCCTCCTTGAAATCGATCGTCAAAGCGTCGGGCACTACGTACTGCACCTGCGGCGCGAGCGCCTGCATCCGCCCGACCAGAAAGCGGTTGCGCGCACCGCCGCCGGTCACCAGCACCCGTCCACTGCGGACGTGCCGTCCGACCTGGACGGCCACATGCTCGACAAATGTCGCCAGCACATCCGCCACGGGAAGGCCGTAACCCTCGATCAGCGGATAGACCTCCGCCTCCACCCATTCGCGTCCCAGCGACTTGGGGCCGGCCTGCGTATAGAAAGGCAGCGCATTCAAGGCATCCAGCAACGCAGTGCACACCTGTCCGCTCCGCGCCGTCTCCCCGTCGCGGTCGTACGCCATGCCCAGCCGGCCGGCATAATGATTGAGCACATAGTTGACCGGCGAGATGTCGTAGGCCAGCCGCTTGCCGCCCTCCGCATACGAGATATTCGAAAAACCGCCCAGGTTCAGGCAGTAGTCGTAATCGCCGAACAAGACCGCATCACCGATCGGAACCAGCGGAGCACCCTGCCCGCCCAGCGCCACGTCGGTCGTCCGGAAATCGCACACCGTATCGATGCCCGTCATCGCAGCAATGCCCGCCCCGGAGCCGATCTGGCCCGTAAAGCGCACGGATGGCTGATGGAAGATCGTCTGGCCGTGCGAAGCGACCAGGTCGACCTTCAGGCCGTTGCGAGCGATGAAATCACGCACCTTCTCACCCAGATACAGGCCGTAGTCCGAGTGGAGCCGCGCATAGTCGAGCGCCGACATCGTCTGGGCCGTAGCCAGCCGCTGTCGCAATCCTTCCGGATAGTCAACGCTTTCAGCCTTGACAATGTGATAATTCCAGCTGCCGTCATAGTCAAAATGGACGCAGCACAGGTCGAGCCCGTCGAGCGACGTGCCCGACATCAGGCCCACCACGTCAATATGAAAAGTCCCGGGTTTCATGGCTTACATTTCCACAGATATCTGTAACGATCACTTTGATTGCATGTTTGCCGCGGCGCAGGCGCTCCGGTTTGAGTTCCAGCGATACAACGCCGTTGCGAAGCATCGACAGATACCATTTCCCGTCAATCTCCACCCGCGCTGCTTCGATGCCGGAACCGTCATCGCGCACGCGGATGCGGATGCGGCTGCCGTCAACGATATTCTTCTTGCGTTCCACGAACTGGATCGCGGGCGCCACCGTGTCGATGGCCACGCAATAGGTTCCGAAACGGACATTGACGCCCGAATAGCTCAATGTCCGGCCATAGTTGGCCATATAGGCCTTGTCCTCGAGTTCCGGGGGTACGTCAGCAGCGATCTCCAACGCCCCGGCCCGCATCAGCGGAATGTCGGGCGAGCCGATCTGCCAAACGTCGGACACGATGCCTCGGGCCGGATCGGGACCGGCCACTTTCTTCCATGTGAAATAGATGTTGTCGCAGAGCGCACCGGCAGGCAGATAATAGCTCATCGTGCTGTCGGTCACACTGTTCTGCATATACCAGAGCCAGGGAAGCGCTTGCAGCGTACTGTCGCGCACGGGAGCCTGGAAGCGTTCGTCCCCGTGCCGCACGCGGTAACGCAGCGCAGCCCGGTTGCCATGTTCGTCGATAGCTTCGAGCATCAGGGTATGGACGGCTTCGTCGTCAAGCTCGATTACCCCGCGATGGCGGCTTTCAATGCGGTCGTCGAGCCGGTTGCCGGGCTCCACGAGGCTCTTCACCAGGTCGCGGCCGCCCCGGCGGCTTTCGTCGTACTGGATGAGCGAGCGGATATAGCGTCCGCGGTCCGTGGGCACGTCACCCACCTTGAAGGCAAAGAGCAAGGTATCGTCAAGGCTGACGCGATATTGTTCCACGGCCAGCTTGGCACCTGTCCCTTCTTGGCGGTCCGTGGCATCAATGGCCACGTAGCTGCGCCAGGGCAGCACAAGCGTGTCGCGCACGGCCTCGGGCTTCGTCAGGTTGTGGATGCGCCAGCTCCCGGCCAGCGGCAGCGTGTCGAGGGCATAGAAGCACACCCGGTGGAACTGGGGGCTCGTCTTGTCAATGGGCTTGTAAACGCCCCGGGAGATGTAATTCAGGCTCAGGTCCTGCTCCGTGTCTCGGATTTCCATGTGGAGGTGCGGGCCGGCGGAAGAGCCGGTATTTCCCACCTGTCCAATGACATCGCCCTGTTTTACAGGAAATTCATCGGGAGCAAAGCGGAGGTTCACGCTGAAGCTTTCCGTCGCGTACTGTTCTTTCTCCACGCGCCGGGCCACGGGCTCGCAGAAACGGAGCAAATGGCCGTAGACCGAGGTCGTTCCGTCGGGATGCGTCACGTAGATGCCATTGCCGTAGCCCCAGGGAGACACGCTCACGCGGGAGATATACCCGCTTTTGATCACATGGATGTCATCGCCCACCTTGCCGCCCACGCGCCAGTCCACCCCGCTGTGGAAGTGGTCGTGCCGGAGCTCGCCATAGGTGCCGGCAAACGACATGGGCACATCGAGCGGCCGTATGGCCTGCTCCTGTGCCCATGCATTCAAGCTGAGAACCAGCGCGAAAACCAGCGGGAAGAATCGCTTCATGACTTGGGTTTGAAGGAAGATGAATCGCGCCAGCTTTCCATGATTTCTTTTTCTTTGCGGTCCAGTTTCTTCGGCACATAGACCTGCACGTAGATCAGGTAGTCGCCGCTTCCGTAACCGTTGACATCGGGGATGCCTTTTCCGCGGAGTTTCAGGATCTTTCCGGGCTGCGTGCCGGGATCGACCTTGATCTTGAGTTTGCTGTCGATGTACGGAATCTCGACCGAACAGCCGAGGACGGCGTCCGGGATCGACAGGTTCAGGTTGTAGATCAAGTCGTTGCCATCGCGCTGGAGGCCGCCTTCCTTGGGCCCCTCCTCCTCGATGACGACCAGCAGGTTGCCCGGGACGCCGTTGTTGCGGGCGGCGTTGCCCTTGCCCTGGATGGTCAGCTGCATGCCCTCCTGCACGCCGGCCGGGATCTTGAAGGTAATCTCCTCGGCGCTCTTCACCAGGCCGGAGCCGCTGCATTTGCGGCAGGGATTGGTGATCTTCTTGCCTTCGCCGCCGCAGTACGGGCAGGGTGAAGAGGTCTGCATCTGGCCCAGGATGGTGTTGGCGATCTTGGTCACCACACCGGTTCCGTGGCAATGGTCGCAGGTCTTGATATCGGCCTCGCTCACGGCGCCTCTGCCATGGCAGTCGGGGCAGGTCACCATCTTGTTGATCTTGACGGTTTTCTCGACGCCTTTCATCACCTCGGCCAGGCTCAGTTTCACTTTGATGCGGATATCGGTGCCGCGGGCCACGCGACGGCCGCCGCTGCTGCGGGAACCGCCGAAGCCGCTGAACGCACCGCCGAAAGCGCCGCCGAAGATATCGCCGAACTGCGAGAAGATGTCTTCCATCGAGAAGCCACCGCCGCTGAATCCGCCCTGGCCGCTCATGCCGGCGTGGCCGAACTGGTCGTAGCGGGCGCGTTTCTGCGGATCGCTCAGGACGTCATAGGCTTCCGCTGCTTCCTTGAACTTCTCCTCTGCCTCCTTGTCACCGGGATTCTTGTCGGGATGGTATTGGATGGCCTTCTTGCGATAGGCTTTCTTGATGTCTTCTGCCGAGGCGCCCTTGTCGACGCCCAGCACTTCGTAGTAATCTCTTTTTTCTGCCATTGTTCGTTCCTCCTGTCAGGCTCAGATGCCCACCACGACTTTTGCGTAGCGGATCACGTTGCCGTTAAGCGTGTACCCTTCCTGGGTCACGTCAATCACCGTATTCTTCTTCTCAGGGTCTTCGACCGGGAACTTGGCCACGGCCTCATGGAAATCGGTATCGAATGCGGCGCCGCGGGCAGGGATCGGCTCCACGCCGCGCTGCTTCAGGAAATTCATCAGTTTGTTGTAGATCAGTTCCGTGCCTTCGATGGCGGCCGGGTCGGCGCCGGATTCGCGCAGGACTTGCAGGGCGCGCTGGCAGTCGTCCACCACGGGCAGGAAGCCCGTCAGGATGTCCTTGCCGGCGCTGTCGATGAGTTCGAGGCGTTCCTTGGCGGTACGGCGGCGGTAGTTGTCCCATTCGGCCTGCAGGCGCAGGTGCTGGTCCCTTGTTTCCGCCACTTCTTCGCGGGCCTTTTCGAGTTCTTCGGTCAGAGCTTTGATCTGTTCGGCCTGTTCGGCGATTTTCTTTTTCTTACGGTCTTTCTCCGATACGGGCTTCTCTTCTTTCTGTTCTGTGTTTTCTATGTTTTTGATTTCTTCTTCCATATCTTTATCGGGCTTATTTTCCGGTCACAAAGATAATCAAAATACCTGCCATCGTAAAATGACAGACATTTTGGCAGTTCAAAACAGTTTCTTGGATTTTTTTTTGGAAAATCAAAAGTTTGGCGTACATTTGCAGTCCCAAACCCCATGGCGCTATCGAATAAGGGTTTAGTTCGCGGCCCTCTCAAGGCTGAAATCCGGGTTCGAATCCCGGTAGCGCTACAAAATAAAAGAGAAGCTCTCGGAGCTTCTCTTTTATTTTGTAGCGCGGAGGCTGCGAGCAGCCTCCTTTTCCACTGGGGCACATCCCCAGACCCCTCGGCCGTTCCGGCCGGCGCTTCGCTTTTGTAGCGCGGCAGTTGCAGGCAACTGCCTTTTTCCTTTTATTTTACTTTGATGAAGCGGACGCCGTGGGTGGGAATGGTGTAGACGGCGTCCACAGGGATGTCTTGCTGGCGCCAGAGGTCTCGGACGGTCGAGAGGCCGGTCAGGCCGATCTTGGCCAGAGCGCCGGCGAGATTCACGGGGACATCGTCGTCATTCAGATTGAAGATACCGATGGCCGTGCCGCCGTCGGCCAGGGGACGGCTCCAGATCTGCATGCCGTCTTCGTTGACGTCACGATGCGCCTGCCGGCCCAGGATGTCCTGGTTGACGGCATTTACTTCGTTATTACACAGCAGATTGAAGGTAAAGTCGTCGATCTGGGCGATGTCGCAGCCGATAAGCATGTTGGCGGCCAGCAGCGACCACAACGTGATGTGGGTGTACTGCTCGTCGGGCGTGAGCCTGCTGTCGCGGAGATGGTCGCTCCAACCCACCTTCCCTACCACCAGCATGTCCGGGTCGTTCCAGTGTCCGGGGCCCGCGTAGGGATAGAGTTCCGTCTGACGCTGGAAGCCAATGTTGTACAAGGATTTCCAAGTGTCTGTAATATCGCCGGTCGTCCGCCAGGAATTGGCGTCCACGGCGTGGCCCCAGGTCCAGACATCCGCCATGCCGTACTGGCAGAGCGAATAGAAGATGTCGCGAGGCTGCTGCCGGAGATATTCCTGCATCTTCAGGTACGGGCGCACATAAGAAGCCGTCGACTTGTCGGACTGCGCCCTGAATACTTTCGAATAGCCGCACCAGTCGTATTTCAGATAGTCCACGCCCCAACTGTTCCAAGTCTCGGCATCCTGCTTTTCATGATCCAGCGTGCCCAGGTAGCCGCCACAAGTGCGATCGCCAGGACTGGAATAGATGCCCAGTTTCAGGCCGTTTCCGTGCAGCCAGTCGCCCAGGCCTTTCATGTCTGGGAATTTTTCGTTGCAGACGATGCTGCCGTCGGCAGCCCTTTCCTCCGCCTCCCATGCGTCATCGACATTGATATATGCATAGCCATAATCGGCAAGGCCCCGGTTGATGAGCGCGGCAGCCGAAGCCATCACTTTTTCCTGCGAGACGCTCAAGCCCCAGCAGTTCCAGGAATTCCAGCCCATGGGCGGCGTCAGGGCGATCTGGTCGCCTACTTTCAAGGTGAAGGCCTGACGGGCTTCGCCGTGCGCATTTCTCGCTACCAGTACCAGCGGATAATCGCCTTTTTCCGCGACGCTGCCGCTGAGCACGCCTTTGGACGGGTTGAGCACGACGCCTTCGGGAAGACCCTCGACGTCATAGACCATGGGCTTTTCGCCCGAGAAGGCCAGGCGGAAGATCACCGGCGATCCGGGGCGCACACCGAACACCAGAGGGCCGTTGTAACGCGGCGTGGCAGGTGCGGGCGGCGTGAGGATATACGGCGCAGCATAACGGGCCGACAGCATGCCGTCGAAGCGGTCGTCGCGATAGGTCACTTTGATGCGGCCCTGCTCCGGAACCGGCCAGGAAAGCACGGTTTCCTTGCCCGGAGAGAGCTTGACTTTCTGTACGACGGGCGCCTTTTCTTCCAGCTTGCCGGAAACATCCCCGACAACGGGTTCACTGATACACACTTCGAGTGTGCCGGAGGTCTTCATGGCACTACGGAGTTTCATGCGGCAGGCGTCCTTTTCCCCGGTCAGTGACAGCGTTACGACATCGGACAGGCCGGGCTTAGCGATACGCACCGGCCGTTCGAAAAAGCCACCCGGGTCTCCCCCGTTATACACGCGCACGGCGATCACATTGTCCTTGTCCCAACGGACCTTACCGGCATCCACGATATACCGGCGGGGCGTGCTCCACTGGCTCGAATAGCCGTCCGGATCATCAGGCATCGAACCCGTCTTTCCCACGAGCTGGCCGTTGAACCAGGTTTGGTCGGCATCGTCAATGGGACCGAGGTCCAGCAGGACCAGGCCGGAAGCTCCATTTTTCAAAACGGAAGGAATGACGACATGGATGCGGTACCATCCGTAGTCCTCCGTAATCCTGACACCCTGGTCATCCCAGTTTTTCTCCAGGGAGAGCACAGGCCAGGCACTGTCATCGAAACCAGCCGCACTCCAGGCGGCATTGTCGCCCTTGCAGAAACGGGCGTCAGACACTTTCACCTCCTGGGCCAGCGCCAAGGAGAGGCAGCAGAAAAACAGGTAACAAGCAATGACGAACTTTTTCATAGTGATTTGTTTTGCGCGTGTTGACAAAGATACTCTATTTTTCCCTTAGGCAGCGATGAAGCATATTATTTCGTACCTTTGCGGCCGGTATGCGAAAAAGGATACTGATCGTTCTGTTGCTGGCGCTGGGAGTGCTGTCTTCCTGCGGGGTGTTTCGCAATCGGAGCGAGGCCTATTATTATGCCGGCGAACCCGTTGACGAATCAGGCTACCAGCCTGTCGGCAATGTGGTTGAAGCATGGTATCCCTGTTCCGTGAAGGGACCGACGCAGCGGCGCATGATCGTCTATCTCCCGCCCGACTACGAGGAAGGCGACCAGCGCTATCCCGTCGTTTACCTGCTGCACGGCGCCCGTGGCCATGAGACCGCGTGGATCCAGCGCGGACATGTGTTCCAGGTCACCGACAGCATTTACAGCCAGGGACATGCCGTCCCGGCCATCATTGTACTGCCCAATGTCAACCAGTACAACGACGACGAGGACTTTGAAAATTCCCGCTACAAAGATGCCCTGGAGTCGCTCTTCGAGATCGATGGAACAGTGGAAAGCGCGTTCGTGCACGACGTCGTAGGCTATGTCGACAACCACTTCCGCACCATCCCTGACAAGGCGCACCGGGCCATCTGCGGACTATCGGTCGGCGCGCTGCAGAGTCTGTACATCTCCGCCGATTCCCCGCAGACCTTCGACTACATCGGCCTCTTCTCCCCGTTCTGGAAAGTTATCCCCAAGCCCAGCCAGCATATCCTGTTCTATTCCGGCATAAAAAAGAAGTGGAAAACGCAATTCGTTCCCACTCCTCCCAAAGGCTACTACGTCTGTACCAGCGACCAGGATTATTTCTATCTCCACGTCCAAAACCTGCGCCGCCACTTCGACCGCCACGGCTATCCGTACACCTACATCTGCACCGAAGGCATCCACGACTGGTACAACTGGATCTACTATTACAGCTACCTGCTGGAGCATGCCTTCCGGCCGGAAGACTAGAACGAAAACTTGTACCCGATACAGATATTCGTGTTGAACGCCCGCTCATAGGCGATCGACTTGAGTTTCGTTCCTTCAGCGTTCGTATCCACCACTTTGTCATAGCAGTAATCGCCCAGCAGGGTGAAATCGAGCGCATGTTGCTTGCTCAGCTTCCACTCCAGGCCGAGCGCCCCGCGCAAGCGGTTGACGTATGCATCGGTATAGCCCGTAAAGACATAGTCGCTGAACGAGGAACCATCATATTTCGCCGTGCAGGCGGGATCATTGAACACATTGCGCAGTTCGATATAGGCGTAGGGACTAACGCTTCGCCCCTTGTACTGCGCCTTGATGCGACTCTTGAGCGCCAGGGAATTGGGATTCGCCTGGAAGACATTCATATCATCGGCGTTGCGGTGCGTCAACTGCAGCCTTTCCCTGAGGGAAAAGCGCCAGTCGCCCACCCGGATGCCGCCTGTGGCATCGACATAGAACCGGTGGCGCGAAGACCAGTCCCCGCTGGATTTCAGCTTGTCGATGAAGATGTAGCCGCCGCCCAGTTTCAGGTAGGAATTCACCTTGTAGCTCAGGTCTGCGCCGACTTGCCAGCGGCCGACAGTGGAAAAGTTGTCCTTCAAGCGCAGTTCGCCGCCGATTGACAAGTGCAGGCCCTTGGACAGCTTCTTGTCCACGCCCAGCGAGAAACGGCCGCCCAGGTCAGTTTCCATGACCCCGACCGGGATGGTATAGGAAGTCTGCCCGCGCCCCGGCAGCGCAAGTATCAGTAACAGGCAGACGGTCAGAATCTTTCTCATGGCTTACTGTTCTATAAAATCCTTGGCCTTGGTCAATGTGTCGATCGAGGCGGCCTGCCCTTTCGACAGCGTGTAATAGACCTTGATAAAGGCGGCATCCTTGAGGAAATCGACGTGGCCGATTTCCAGGTTGTCCACTTTCAGGCCCGTACGTTTCTCCAAATCGGCGACCAGTTCGGCGCGGCGTTCCGGCACGATGAGTTCGATGCGGTCGTAGAGCACGAGCTTGGCCGAAGTATGCTTTAGCAGCCGCTCACTCTCGAGCACCCAGACCAGCACAATCACCAACAGATTGGCTAGTGCGGTCACCGCAACAGAGCCGGCATTGAGCACATAGTGAGGATTCGGACCCGTGGCGCCAGTAAGCTTGTAGACGGGCGCGAGGCCGTTGACGGCCGCCAGCGCGATGATTACGAACAGATAGGTCATCTCCCGGATAGGTACTGTCTCTGTACGGTAGCGGATCACGCCGAAAATGGCGAACAGGCCCAGGGTCAACCCCACCCCCACCTCGACGTTGCCCATCATGTAGAGCAGCATCAGCATTGCGGAGGAGAAGACCATGAAGGTGAAATAGTAGTCGCGGCGCCGGCTCTTCCGGTAGTAGAAAAACTGCACCAGAATCCAGCAGACCGCCAGATTCAGGAAGAAGCGGATGGCCAGTTCGGCCAGGCTCTGCGAGGTGGTCATCATCGCATCGGTAATGGTCTGCACGTCGAAGAGCTCCTCGTCGGCGAGGGTGTACTCGCCCAGGTCTTGCAAGGGTATCATTGTATGTCGATTTTATGGTTTATCGTCTTTTCTATCTGCCGTACCTTGGCCTTGAAGCGGCCCGAACGTGCAGCAGGTTCCGTCAGGGTGACGGCAATACAGTATTTGCTGATCCGTACCGGCTTGACCCGGTGATCGAGCAGGATGCGTTTCATGGGACTGTCGGCATGGCCGTCCTGCTTGAGCTCGATGATGACCGCGTCCCGCAGCGAAGCCGAAAGTCCGGTTCGGAAATTCTTGAATTGCAGGCACGTATCGATGGTCAGACGCTCCGTCCTGGCCGGATTGACGAGCGTAATCCGCGTAAAGCGGGTCTCGAGTACCGGAGACAGTTCCGGGGCCGTGAACCAAGACTTGCGGGCCAGGTAGGCGCACGCTTCAGGGTTGCCGCTGAAATCCATCAGTTGACCCGGGGGAATGGCCGTGCGCTTTTTGCTGGTGCGACCCTTGTTGTTCTTGCGCTTGATCTCCAGAAAGCTCAAGCCACTGCCCAGATAGCTGCGTGTGCGCACCTTCTGCCGTACCAGGCGCCGGTTGTGATGGTCGAGGAACATGCGCAGGCCTGCCGTGTCATAGTACACGGAATTGTAGGGACTGCGCTTCTCCCCTTCCGTCTCGAACGCCCGGTAGCCAGCCGCTGCCGCATCGGCCAGTACCTGCACCAACGTAGTTTCGTTGGTGAGATACTTGGTATCGATACGGTTCATCAACTTAATGGCATCCATCTCCGCCAGGGTGATGGGAGCGATGGCCGTGAGGGATTCCGCCAGGGATCGATGTTGGAAATCAGCCATAGCGCAGATCCGATCAATGCCAGCCGGGGCCGCCGCCCGGACCACCGCCCGGACCACTTCCACCACCGGAATAGGTACTCAGGGAGACAGACGAACCACCGGAAATGCCGGAAGTAGCCCATACAACGTTGCAGTAAGTCGTACTGCCTACGGATACGCCCTTGTAGCCATTCTTGAGCGACGGGGCCGAAACGGCCACAGACGAGATGCCCGACGGCGCCTTGAACGCAGCAATATAAGAACTGCCGTTGTGAAGGGCATTCCAGCTGCCGCCCGTGCAACTCATGGTATAAACGCTCTGGGATGCGGAATAGCCGCTCTCAAGGCCGCCGTAGGCCACGACGACACCGCCGGTAATGTACAATTTGTAGCGTTCCTCGGTATTGGCATCGATAGCCACCTCCGGGGAGCCCTTGGTCGTGATGGCGAAGACGTAACCGCCCGAGATCTTCAGGTCATGGTTGGCGTCCATGGCGTCGTTGGCCGTGGAATAGGCATAGACATAGCCGCCGGTGACATTCATTTCAGCCTGACAGTTGATGGCATCGTCGCCCGTGGAGTACACATAGGTCTCACCGCCCTTGAATGTCAGGTTGCCTTTGGCTTCGAAGCCCTCGGATTTCGCGCAGTTGATGACAATCGAGCCGCCGCTCACCGTCATGTTGCCCGCATAGCCGGTGACCTTGTTGCCGCTCTTGGTGACCCAGCCGATCTTGATGCCCTTGCAGGACACGTCGTTCGATTCGCTGCCGCTCGTAGTGATCTTGAGCGTCCCGCCGGAGATGTAGCTGTCCGCCACAGCATGCGTCGTACTGTCGTAATCATAGCTGCCGGCACTGATGCCCTTGCCGCCATTGCCGCTGTTGGTAATGGTCACCGTGCCACCGGTCATGGCGAAGTAGTTGTCGGCCTTGATGCCGGCCGAACCTTTGTATTCGCTATCGTCACTGTCGTAGGCCACGCCGCCGGTCACCTGGATCGTCGTGACGCCGCCCTCGACCAGGACGTAGTCGTCGGAGGTAATGCCTTTTTTCATGGCAGCAGCGGTAGAGATGTTCAGCGTTCCGTTGGAGAGCTGGATGTAATCGTTGCCCTTGACGCCGTGGCCCGCGCTGCTGCCGGCCGTTACCGTAACAGTGGGGCTGGCCATCATGCGCACATAGTCGTCGGAGACGATGCCGCTCTTGCCCTGCTTGTTGTTGGCCGTCACGCTCAGCGAGCCGCTGCCGCTGAAGATGAGCTGGCCTTCGGAGAAGATCACGCCCTTCATGTCTTCGTCGCTGCTGGTCGAATAGGCCGCGGAAGCACCATCGGCCAGTTTGTTGGTACCCTCCACGTAGACGAAGGTACGTTTGCCACTTTGGTTGTTGATGGCTGCGCCGGCGCTGTTTGTAAGGCTGACGCCGCTCAACCAGATTGCCTGTTTCTTGGAACTGTATAGTTTGAAGAAGCCGTCGGACGCCGTGCCGGTCAGTTTGTAGGCCACGTTCTCGCTTCCAGTATAGGTAATGGTCACCTGATTGCCGCTCACCACGACATTCATGACGTCCGCGACGGCATTGTAGCCCGTGACGGTGGCACCGCCCGAAGCGTAGGTCACGGTCACCAGCCGGGTGAAAGTCGTATTGGAGATGTCGTCGTCGGATGAACTGTCACCCGCCGACGTGAAAGTCGTGGTCACGGCGCCCGTATCGGTACCGGTCGTATCCGTCGAAGTCGTCTGGGATGCAGGCGGAGTCGTGGTATCGACCGGGGTGACGATGTTCCAGCTCGCTTCTTCGCCGCCATCGACGACGGAAATGATGTCGTCGCCGATGCAATTGCACACGACGATTGCGATCAATACCAGCATCATGCTCATAAATAAACGTTTCATATCATTCTTCCTCCATTAAATATTCATAATACTTGGTCGCGGTGAGTTTTCCTTTCGCATCATAGGTATAGGTCACCTTTTTCCGCCCGAACTCGTTGTATTCGAACTTCTTCATATTGACCAGCCTGTTGCGCTCATCGTAGACCAGTTCCATGACCTGCTTGCCGGCGGCATCGTATTCATAGCGCTTGCGCCATTTCTGCGCCTTTCCGGTATACTCGATCTCTTCGATTTTCTTGCCGTCGGCATTGTAGGTGGTAACGTGGTCAAGTACCTTGGCGTTGGTTTTTACGTCCGCGTTCCATTCCTTGATGACAAGGTTTTTCTTGTTGATCTTCTTGTCCTGGGCTTGAAGCGAAGGCAGGACGGCCGTCAGCAGGAAAGCGGTCGTCAGCATATATCGCAGGAATTTCATCATGGTGTGGATGTTTTTTATAAAGTTATTCAATTACTCAGCCAAATTCAGGATCCTTCAACGAACGCCCTGTTTTCTTCAACGAAGCGGCGGGGGCATTGAAGAATTATCTGTAAATTTGCAATATGAACGTGATTCTGAAGATACTCCCCTTCCTGGCCCTGGTATTGATACACCACTTCCTGCTGGAGCCTTTGTCACGGAGAAAGAACAAGCTCTGGTATCTGCTGTTCACGCTCCTCCTGCTCGCGGCATTCGGCATTTTCTGTTTCTACCCGGACCGAAGGTCCGACTGGCAAGATGAGGGTTTTCCTGGGCCGCCACCCGACGAATGGCGGATGGACCGCCCCGGACTGCCGCCCGCCGACGGACGGGGCCCGATCCGTCCGGAAACACAGGAACTGATCATCGGCATCCTGCTGGTGGCCGGCGATTTGGGACTGACCGCCCTCTACCGCTCGCGGAAACATGAAGCCGAACTGAAGGAACTCCAGGCCGCCAACGTGAGCCGGCAGCTGGAAGCCCTCCGCTACCAAATCAATCCGCATTTCTTCATGAACACGCTCAACAACATCCAGTCGCTCATCTACACCGATCCGGACAAGGCCACGGAGGCTGTGAGCGAGTTCTCGAAGCTGATGCGCATTGTACTCTACGAAGGAGAGGCGCCCACCATTCCCCTATCCCATGAACTGGATTATCTCCGCCACTACCTGTCCCTGATGCGGCTTCGCTATCCGGAATCCGTCCGGATCGAGGACGCGTTGCCCTTCGACGCTGGAAGTGCTGTAGTCCCTCCGCTGCTGATGGCCTCGTTCGTGGAGAACGCTTTCAAGCATGGCATCAGTTATGAAGCCCCCTCTTTCGTACGGCTCTCCGTGGAGCTGACCCAGCGCCGCATTCTCTTTTCCTGCGCCAACTCCCTCCACCCCGCCAGGCAGACAGAACCGCATGGTCTAGGAATGGACAACATCCGCAAGCGCCTGGACCTGCTCTACGGCAGCGATTACGCTTTGCATATCGACGAACAGCCCGACAGCTACCGCGTGTTGCTCGACATTCCTCTCACTCCTAAAAGCGAACAGGCATGATCAGGATTCTGGCCATCGATGACGAACCGCTTGCCCTGCAACTCCTGGAAATCTATATCAAAAAGATTCCCGGACTCCAGCTGCTGGCCGCCTGTGCAAGCCCACGCGAGGCGCAACCCTGGCTCGAACAGGCCGACGCCCTGCTGGTCGACATCAACATGCCCGATATCAATGGCATGGACTTCGTCCGCTCGCTTGAGCATCCACCGTTGGTAATCTTTACGACGGCATATTCGGAATATGCCGTGGAGGGTTTCCGTGTCAATGCGGTTGACTATCTGTTGAAGCCTTTCAGCTTCAACGAGTTTCTGGATTCGGTCAAAAAACTGGAAGACAGGCTTTCTATGAAACGCGCCCTGGACGAATCAAAAGGAAACTTTCTCAGTTTCAACACGGCCAACCATGGGATCCGCATCGAAACGCAACGTATCCGCTACATCGAAGGCATGGGCGAATACCTGAAGATCCATCTGGACGGGGAAGATGCCCCGGCCATCGTTTTCTATCGCATGAAGAATATCCTGGATGAACTGCCACAGGACCGGTTCCTGCGCATCCACCGCTCCTACATCATCGCGCTCGACCGGGTGCGGGAAGCCCGGCGCAACGAAGTGACGCTCGATGATAAGACAAGACTCCCGGTGGGAGAATCCTACCGGGAGTCTTACTGGAAAATGATTTCTAGCGACTGAACCAGTCGAGGCATTTCGTGCAGAGACCGGCGATTCCCTGCCAGTCACCCGCAGCCAGTTTCTCTTTCGGGAAGAGTTTCGAGCCCATGCCGACGGCCGTGACGCCGGAGGCGGCCCAGGCCTTGAGGTTCTCTTCGGTGGGCTCCACCGCGCCCGTGGCCATGACCATGGCCCAGGGCAGCGGGGCGAGGATGTTCTTGACGAAAGCAGGACCGCCGACCGTTCCGGCCGGGAACACTTTCACCAGGTCACAACCCAGCTCCATTGCTCGGACGATCTCGGTCACCGTGCCGCAGCCCGGCGAATACGGAACGCCGCGGCGGTTGGCCACCGTGACGACTTCTTCGGACAGACAGGGGGACACCAGGAAATCGGCGCCCAGCTGCATGTAGATGACTGCCGTCGGCGCGTCGAGGATTGTTCCGGCGCCGAACGCCATGTCCGGACATTCCTTCCGGACATATGCGATGACGTCCTTGAACACCCGGTGGGCGCCGTCACCGCGGTTTGTAAACTCAAAAGCCCGGATTCCGCCGTCGTAACAGGCCTTCACGACCTGCTTCGTCAGCTCCACGTCGCTGTTGTAGAACACCGGGACGATGCCGGTGCTGCGGATGATGTTGATCGTATCGATCTTCTTGAACTTTGCCATATTCTTCGGTTTGAGATTCCGGGGCAAGCCCGGAATGACGTTACTTATCGGGAGACCCGGCCACTGCCGCCACCGTTCATGAGACCTTCGACTTCGGCGACCGTGACGCGGTTGTAGTCGCCGATAATCGTGTGTTTGAGAGCCGATGCCGCAGCAGCGAATTCAATCGCCTGCTGATCGGTATCGTAGGTCAGAAGACCATAGAGCAGGCCGCCCATGAACGAGTCGCCGCCACCCACGCGGTCCACGATGTGCGTGATGTCGTAACGACGCGACTGCCAGAGCGTCTTGCCGTCGTAGAGCACGCCGCCCCAGGTGTTGTGGTTCGCATTGATCGAACCGCGAAGGGTGACCGCCACCTTCTTGCAGCGCGGAAATTTCTCCATGAGCTGGCGGCAGACGCTGACGAAAGCGGTCTGGTCGATCTCGCCGCCCGTCTTCTCCGCATCAAATCCTTCCGGCTTGATGCCGAATTCCTTCTCCGCATCCTCCTCGTTGCCCAGGATCAGGTCGCAGCCCTCCACGAGCGCCGGCATCACCTCCGAAGCAGATTTGCCGTATTTCCAGAGTTTCTTGCGGTAGTTCAGGTCACAGGATACCTTGACTCCCATCTCGTTGGCCACCTTGATCGCCTCCAGGCAGGCATCGGCCGCTCCCTGGCTCAGGGCCGGCGTAATGCCCGTCCAGTGAAACCAGTCGGCACCCTGCAGCACCTTGTGCCAGTCCACCATGCCGGGCTTGATCTCGGCGATCGCGGAATTCGCACGGTCGTAAACCACCTTGCTGCCGCGGGCCACGGCTCCCGTCTCCAGATAATAGATACCCACGCGGTCACCGCCATACACCACACCGTCGAGCTGCACGCCCATTCCGCGAAGTTCAGCCAGGCACATGTCGGCGATATCGTTTTTGGGCATGCGCGTCACGAAATGCGCATCCACGCCATAGTTGGCCAGCGAGACGGCCACGTTGGCCTCTCCACCGCCGAAAGTGGCATCGAACTGCCGGGCCTGGGCGAAACGCAGGAATCCCGGTGTCGAAAGGCGAAGCATCACTTCGCCGAATGTTACTACTTTTGCCATATAGTCATGCTTGTTTTGTTTTACCTTAAATCTTTCGTGGCGCACCAGTCCATGTCGTTGTAGTCATCGTTCTCACCGCACATGCCCCAGATGAAGGTGTAGTTGCGGGTGGCGCAGGCGCTGTGGATGCTCCACTGCGGCGAGATGACAGCCTGCTCGTTGTGCATCCAGATGTGCCGGGTCTCCTGCGGTTCTCCCATGAAGTGGCAGACAGCGGCGTCTTCGGGTACTTCAAAGTAGAAATATACCTCCATGCGACGGTCGTGCGTATGAGCCGGCATCGTGTTCCAGGTGCTGCCGGGTGCCAGCTCGGTCATGCCCATCTGCAACTGGCAGCAGGGCACAACTTCCTTGACCAGCAGACGGTTGATGGTGCGTTCGTTGGACTCCTCCAGCGAGCCGAGGTGCATCACCACGGCATCTTTTTTCGACACCTGCTTCACGCCCGTCTCGCGATGGGCCGTAGCCGAGCAGAAATAGAAATGGGCCGGATGCTGCGGATCCACGCTCTTGAAAGTGACGTGGCGGTTGCCCCGCCCTACATACAGGGCCTCCTTGAACGGAATCGTGTATTCCTCGTCCCCTACCCGGACGACACCAGTGCCGCCGACATTGATGATGCCCAGTTCACGGCGCTGGGTAAAATAGTCCGCGCGCAGGATTTCGGGCGCGCTGAGCAGCAGGTCCTCCTGCACAGGGACAGCTCCGCCCGCGATGATACGGTCGAACATCGAATAGACCATGTTGATCTCATCGGGAAGCATGAGGTTCTCCACCAGATATTCCTGACGGATCCGGGCCGTGTCGTAATGCCTGGCGTCCAAATGGCTGGATGCCTGGCGTACTTGGCAATTGATTTTCATAAGACGGTCATTCTGAACGTATCGGGGAATCTATTCCGGTTGCTTGCCGATATAGGCCAGGATGCCGCCATCCACGTAAAGCACGTGGCCGTTCACGGCGTCGGAGGCGTGGGATGCCAGGAATACGGCGGGTCCGCCCAGTTCGCTCGGGTCCAGCCAGCGGCCGGCCGGGGTCTTGGCCACGATGAAGCTGTCGAACGGGTGACGACTCCCGTCGGGCTGCCGTTCGCGCAGCGGTGCCGTCTGTGGCGTAGCGATGTAGCCGGGGCCGATGCCGTTGCACTGGATATTGTAGGAGCCGTACTCCGAACAAATGTTGCGGGTAAGCATCTTCAGGCCACCCTTGGCCGCTGCATAAGCGCTCACGGTCTCGCGGCCCAGTTCACTCATCATCGAACAGATGTTGATGATCTTGCCTTCATGACGGGCCATCATCTCGGGCAGGACGGCGGCGGAGACGATATACGGGGCCACGAGGTCCACGTCGATCACTGCCTGGAACTCGGCGCGTTTCATCTCGTGCATGGGGATGCGCTTGATGATGCCGGCGTTGTTGACCAGGATGTCGATCGGACCGACCTCGGCATGGATCTTCTCCACGAGGGCCTTCACTTCGTCCTCCTTGGTCACGTCGCAGACGTAACCTTTCACGTTCGTGATGCCGGCTTCTTTGTAATTGGCCAGGCCGCGTTCCAGCGCCGCCTCGTTGATGTCGTTGAAAATGATATTCTTGATGCCTGCGCCAACAAAAGCCTTGGCAATGTTGAAGCCAATGCCATAGGAAGCGCCGGTGATCCAGGCATTCTTGCCTTCCAGGGAAAAAGGATTGTTCATGGGTTTATTGTTTTTTAACGATTTCATACCAGTTTTCAGCTGTCTTCACCTCCCCTTTCGACCAGCAGGAGCCGAACAGGTAGCGGAAGGGCTCCCCGCTGCGGACCTCAAGGGTGCAGATGCCATGGACGCCGTCATCGGTGATACGGGCGGTTTCCGCGTCCGGGACGACGACGGCCACGCCGAGCATGCCGTCTTCCGGCTCGATGCTCTGGTCGGAGGCATGCTCCCAGAGAGCATAACGGCCCGGAATGATGAGTTCATCGACCAGCGTGCCCAGCGCCGGATGGCGGTTGACGCCGGCGGCGATGGTCAGGGTCTCCGCACCTGTGAACGTATACGTATCCTCCACGATGCAGAAATAGCTGTCCGGCAAGACCGTAACCTGCTTGTCGAGCGAAACGGCCACGTCGTCGGAAGCCTGCCAGGCGGGATAATGGAGCACGAAGACCACTTTGTCGGGACGCTCTTCCAGCATGTCGTAGGAACGGTAGTTCGTGGACGGATAACGCAGTGTCCCGTCGATCAGCGGAGCGGAAGCGCCGCCGCCCAGGGAGACCGCCACCTTGTAGCAGTCTTTTCCGCCATGGTCGTGATGGTAATAGTCCGGATCCTCCATCGCCCCCTTGTACCAGTCGTCAGCGACCAGTTTTCCGGGCAGTTTCACCCATACGTCGATGCCGGGGGATGTGGGATTGCCTTCAAGGGCCTCGCCGTAGAAACGGCCGGCCACCAGATTGTTTTCATACACGAAGTCGTCGGCGCGCTCCGGAACATAGCGGGCCATTACGGTCGCTTCGGGCGACTTGCAGCCCGTCAGGGCCAGCAGCGCCAGGGTCAGCATCCAGATCTTCCTCATATTACAGCTCAATGGGTTTATACTTGGGAACCAGGATCTTCATGATGGTCCAGGCAATCAGGTAGGCCAGGCCGCAGAAGCAGAACATGATGAAATAACCGGCCGGCTTGCCCGTGAAGCCGAGGAAGCTGAAGGCTTCGCCGGCATGCTCCGCATACGTGAAGAGGTGGCCCGCCACCTTCTGGATAATCATCGAGCCGATACCGCCGGCCATGGCACCGATGCCGGTGATGGTCGCGATGGTACTCTTGGGGAACATGTCGCCGATGGTGGAGAACAGGTTGGCGCTCCAGGCCTGGTGTCCTGCACCGGCCAGGCCGATGAGGATGGCCGGCCACCAGGGAGAACCGAGGTTCACGCCCAGCGGCTGTGCGAAGAGCGCGGCAATCGGGAAGAAAGCGAAAATGAGCATGGCGAGCATGCGGCCCGAATACGGATTCATGCCTTTCTTCTCCACAAAGACCTTTGGGAGATAGCCGCCGAAGATGGAGATCACGGTCACGATGAGATAGAGCGTGAAGATCAGCCACTGTCCCAGCGTCGATGTGGCCGGCGCATGGAACTGGTTGCTGAAATAGGACGGTGCCCAGAACAGGAAGAACCACCATACACCGTCGGTGAAGAACTTGCCGACGATGAAAGACCAGGTCTGCTTGTAGGTGAAGCACTTCAGGAAGGGGATCGCCTTCTCCTGGGCGGCAGCCTCGGCCGCGGCGGCCTTCTCGGCAGCCTCTTCGGCATCGTCCTGGCGGATGTATTCCAGTTCGGCTGCGTTCACGTGCCTGCTCTTCTCCGGTTTGTCATACATGAAGGCCCAGAAGAACATCCAGAGGAAGCCCAGGCCGCCGATAATGATGAAGGCCATCTCCCAGCCGTATTTCACCGCCAGAGGCGGGATCAGCAGCGGAGCGGCGAGTGCGCCGACCGAAGCGCCGGCGTTGAAGATGGAGGTCGCGAACGCACGGTCCTTCTTCGGGAAATACTCCGCCGTCACCTTGATGGCAGCCGGGAAGTTGCCCGCCTCGCCGAGCGCAAGGATACCGCGACAGAGCATAAACAGGAATACAGAGGTAGTGGATACAGCCAGGGCGATCTGGGAACCTCTCTGCACGGCACGCAGGGCCTCCACGGTGCCGAGGCCTTCAAGATGGGCGGTAGCCCAGCCGCAGCCGGCGTGCAGGCACGCACCGGCCGACCAGACGCCGATGGCGATCAGATAACCTTTCTTCGTACCCATCCAGTCCACGAATTTGCCGGCGAAAAGGCAGCAGATGGCGTAGAAGATGGAGAAGAAACTGGTGATGGTGCCGTAATTGGCATCGGTCCAATGGAATTCGGGCTTGATGAATTCCTCGTAGGTCAGGGAGAGCACCTGACGGTCGAGATAGTTGACCGTGGTCGCAACGAAGAGCAGCGAGCAGATCCACCAGCGCCAGTTGGACATGAGTTTCTGTTGGGTAGTCATAGACAGCGTTGTTACAGGATATTCTGAACGGCGGCACGCATGCCGGCTTCATGAATCATGGTCAGGTAGGTCTTCAGCAACGCGGTCAGGCCCGGAATCTGGTTGAGGTCCTCACCCCAGATGAAATCGTCGGCCAGGACACCCTTGGCCACAGCGGCGATGTCGCCCGTGGCCCAGAGACGTTGCAGCAGGGCGATGATCTTCGGATCGTCGTTCGGGACAATCTCGTCTTCTCCCCGCTTCCCACCTTTATAGTAGGTACAGATGGCGGCCAGGCCCAGCACGATGCCTTTCGGCAGCTCGCCCTTGCGGGCCAGGTAGGTTTTCAGGCCCGGCAGGTCGCGCGTCTTGAATTTCGGGAAGGAGTTGAGCATGATGCTGGTGACGAAGTGTTTCACGAAAGGATTGCGGAAACGTTCCATCACGGCGTCGGCGAACTGCACAAGTTCTTCCTTCGGCAGGTTGAGCGTCGGAAGCAGTTCCTCGTACATGACTTTGCGCACATAAGGACCGACCAGCTCGTCTTCGCAGCATTCCTTTACGGTATTGAGACCGCTCAGGTAGCCCACGGGCGACAGCACGGTATGCGGGCCGTTAAGCAAGGTGACCTTGCGCTCGTGGTACGGTGCCTCGGAGGGCACGAAGAGCACGTTGAGCCCGGCCTTGTCAGCGGGGAACTCCCTGGCTACTTCGGCGGGTGCCTCGATGACCCAGAGATGGAAGATCTCGGCTTTGTCGAGCAGGTTGTCCTGATAGCCGGCACGGGCACAGAGCTGCTCGGCGGTATCCCGGGGATAGCCCGGCACGATACGGTCGACCAGCGTGCTGTAAACGCCGCAGGCCGTCTCGAACCACTCGCGGAAGCCTTCTCCCAGTTTCCACAGGTCGATGTACTGGCGGATGCATTCTTTCAGGTGCTTGCCGTTTTCGAAGATCAGTTCGCACGGGAAGATGATCAGGCCTTTGGCCTTGTCGCCCTTGAAGTACTGATAACGGTGATAGAGCAACTGCGTGAGCTTGCCGGGATACGAAGAGGCCGGTTTGTCATCCAGCTTGCAGGAAGGGTCGAAGGCGATGCCAGCCTCGGTCGTGTTGGAGATGACGAAGCGGATCTCGGGCTGTTCGGCCAGTTTCAGGTATGCGTCGAAATCCTCGTAGGGATTCAGGCCGCGGGAGATGACGTCGATCAGGTCGACGCTGTCGACGGGCTGGCCGTCGAGCAGGCCCTGCAGGTTGAGGTGATAAAGACCGTCCTGCTCGTTGAGCCAGCTGACCATGCCTTTCTCGATGGGCTGGACGACGACTACGGAGCCGTTGAAGTCCGTCTTCTGGTTGGTTTTCCAAATGATCCATTCGATGAACGCCCGGAGGAAGTTGCCTTCCCCGAACTGGATCACCTTCTCGGTGTACGTTTTCGCCTGAGGCGCCGTCGTACGATTTAATCTTTCCATATAGCGTATTTAATGAATATTCAATTTATAAGGTTACACCCGTCTTGAAAATGGCGATCTCGCGGATGCCATGTTTCTCGTTGTTGACGGGTTCGCCGGAGGCGACGGAGAGCACGTAGTCCGTGAAACGGGCGGCGACGGCTTCCATCTCCTCGTCTTGCGCCAGCACGCCTGCGTTGAAGTCGATCCAGGCGGGCTTGCGCTCCGCCAGCGGCGTGTTGGTCGAAATTTTCATGGTAGGAACGAAACTGCCGAAGGGCGTACCGCGTCCCGTGGTGAAAAGGACGACCTGGCAGCCCGCAGCCGCCAGCGCCGTCGATGCCACCAGGTCGTTGCCCGGAGCGCTCAGCAGGTTGAGTCCCCTGACAGAGAGCCGTTCTCCGTAACGGAGCACGTCACGGACGAGGCTCGATCCGCACTTCTGTGTGCAGCCCAGCGATTTCTCTTCCAGCGTGGAGATGCCGCCCGCCTTGTTGCCCGGCGAGGGATTCTCGTACACGGGCTGGTCGTTGCGCATGAAGTACGCCTTGAAATCGTTGATCAGGCTGACCGTCTTGTCGAAGGTCGCCCTGTCCTGGCACCGGTTCATCAAGATGGTCTCCGCCCCGAACATCTCCGGTACCTCGGTCAGCACCGTCGTGCCGCCACGGGCCACCAGCCAGTCGGAGAAGACACCCAGCAGCGGATTGGCCGTGATGCCGGACAGGCCGTCCGACCCGCCGCACTTGAGGCCCACGCGAAGTTCGCTGACGGGCACTTCGGTGCGACGGTCCTGAGAGCAGACCGCGTAAATCTCGCGGAGCTGTTGCAAGCCATATTCGACCTCATCTTCCACCTGCTGGCAGACGAACATCCGTACGCGGGATTCGTCCACTTTACCAACGATCTCCCTGAATGCATCCAGCTGGTTGTTTTCACAACCGAGCGATACGACCAGCACGCCGCCCGCATTGGGATGGTGTACCATGTCGGCCAGGATGGTCCGGGTGTTCCGATGGTCGTCGCCCAGCTGGGAACAGCCATAGTTGTGCGGAAAACAGACAACGGCGTCGACACCGGATTCCCAGTCTTGCCGGACCTGATCCGGCATCTCATCCTTGAAACGGGCGACAATCTGCTCGCAAATGCCGTTCACGCAGCCCACGGTGGGAATCACCCATATCTGGTTGCGGATGCCCACCTGGCCGTCGGCGCGGCGGTAACCCCGGAATGATTCCTCGGCGTCGCTCGAAATGACATCCCCGCCATTCCCACCGAGCGCATCCTTGTCATTTCGACCGAGCGGAGCGAGTGGAGAAATCTTCGGTTCATATTTGTAATCCAGCAGCCCTTCCAGGTTGGTCTTGATGCAACTGTGGTCGACCATCGTGCCGGCCGCGGCATCGCGGGTCACATGGCCGATCGGGAAGCCGTATTTGATGACGTTCTCCCCTGCCCTGAGATCCTGCAGGACGATCTTGTGTCCGCGCGGGACGTCGCACTGGAGCGTAACGCCGCACACGGCCTCACCGGCCCGAAGGTCGGTGAGCGCCACGGCGACATTGTCAGAAGGATTGATCTTGATGTAATCCATGGTATATGCCCGGTCAGGCCGGGCATGACGTTAGAAGTTAAAATACCTTTTTGCGTTGTTGTAACTGATGTCTTCGACCATCTGGCCGATGAAATCGAGTTCGGATGCCGGCAGCCTGCCAGTCTCGACATCGCGTCCCACCACGTCGCAGAGGATGCGGCGGAAATACTCGTGCCTGGGATAGCTGATGAAGCTGCGGGAATCCGTCAGCATGCCCACGAAGCGGCTGAAGAGGCCGAGGGCGGACAGGGAGTCCATCTGGCGGCGCATACCGACCTCCTGGTCGAGGAACCACCAGCCGGAACCGAACTGCATCTTGCCCGGGACCGTACCGTCATTGTAGGTATAGGCCATAGTCATCATCACGGCGTTGTCCTTGGGATTGAGGCAGTACAAGATGGTCTTGGTGAGCTTGCCGGCCGCTGTCAGGCGGTCGAAGAAGCGATGGCCGGGGACGGCGACGTCCACGTCGTGTATGGCGTCGTAGCCCGTGTCCGGACCGATCCGTTCATACATCTTCGAGTTGTTGTTGCGGATGGCGCCGATGTGGAACTGCTGGGTCCAGCCGGCATCCGCATCCATGATGGCCTGGTCGTAGAGGAAGGCACTGCGGAACTTCTCCAGCTCGGTCGCGTTCGGGGTGATCCCGAGCAATACTTTCTGGAAAATGAGTTCGATCTCAGGTCCCGTGTAACTCGTGGCGTAGAAGTTCTCCAGCCCATGGTCGGAGAGCTTGCAGCCGTTGGCGGCGAAGAAGTCGTGCCGTTTCTGCAGGGCTTCCTGCAGATCGCGGTAGGAACGGATCTCCATGCCGGCGGCCTCGCCCAGCTGTATCAGATAAGCCTTGTAGGCCTTCGGGTTCTCGATGGCCATGGCCTTGTCGGGACGCCAGGCCGGAATCACCTTCGTGCCGAAAGGATGCTCTGCGATCATCTTGTGCCAGCGCAGGTCGTCGGCCGGATCGTCGGTCGTGCAGACCACTTCCACGTTGAACTTGCGGATCAGCGCCTGGCCGCGGAATTCCGGCGTGGCGAGCTTCGCGTTGCATTCCTCGAAGATCTCGCGCGCCGTCTTGGGCGACAGGAGCTTGTCGATGCCGAACACGCGGCTCAGCTCCAGGTGCGTCCAGTGGTACAGCGGGTTGCGCATCGTATAGGGTACGGTCTCAGCCCATTTTTCGAAGGTCTCCCAGGCGGATTTGGTTCCGCCTGTGAGATACTCCTCAGAAACACCGTTGGCCCGCATCGCCCGCCACTTGTAGTGGTCTCCGTAGTGGCCGTCCACCAGCCAGAGCTGCGTGATGTCGCGGAACTGGATGTTCTCGGCAATCTGCTGCGGCACCAGATGGCAGTGGTAGTCGATGATGGGCATCTTCGCTGCATGGGAGTGATACAGCGCACGCGCCGTATCACTCTGCAGCATGAAGTTATCGTTGATAAAACTCATATCCGGTCGATTAGCGGGTTTTCAATCCGTTCTGCGGTTTGACCTGGTAATAGGCCGAAGAGCCAGGATTCCAGCGCGGATCGCCGATGTCGGCCCTGCGCAGGCTTTCGCTGACGAGACGGAAGTTGAATTCTGCGGAGTTCACGCAAGGATCTCCCTCCAGGACACCGCCGTCCGTCGTTGCGACCGTAGCGTCGATGGCACCGGTGAAGAAGGCCTCACCCACGTTGAAGAAGTAGTTCTCCGACATGGTCGGGACCGTAGCGCCACTCTTGGCCAGGATGGTCTTCTCCCCGGTCAGGTTGACGAACAGGTTCTTCGACACGACGTAGTCCTCCGGATTGGCGGCGCAGGAACGGATCCACAGCAGGCCGTTGCCCGCATCGATCGAGCAAGCGCCGAAAGTGTTGCGGGTGATAGCGATGCTGCCGGCAATCTCCTTGTCGCAACGGATGAAGTCGCGGCCACCGTCATAGAAGGTATTGAACGAGACATCGATGGAGCCATAGACGCCCTTGCGGATGTCGAGCATGCCCTGGCCCGTGCCGAAGCCGTGAACCAGGTTCTTGCGGAATTCGAACACCTTCACCTGGGAATCGGCACCGTTGCCATAGAGGAGGCTCTTGTTGTAGGCGCGGAATTCACAGCCGGTGATCCGGATCAGGCTCAGCTCGGTCGCCTCAGCAATTTCAAGGGCATTGCCCATCGCCTTCTCCGCTCCGTCGAAGATGATATCGTCGGCCATGAACGCACCGGTGCCGAGACCCAGATTGAAGCCACCGACGATGACCACCTGGCCCTTGCCCATGAGGCTGACCGGGTTGATCAGGTTGATGACGCCGCCTTCGGCAGCCTCACGCAGGTCATAGGTACCCGCATTCAGGGTAATACCCTGCTTGCCGGCATCCAGTGCATTCACCAGTTCCAGCACGTCATTGACCGTAATCTCCGACGTAATCTTGCCCTTGTTCACATTCCACATGCCGGCACCGACATTCGAAGCCAGGCAGAGCGGATTGACCAGTATGTAGTTGTGGACAGAAGCATCCTCCACCGGATCCTTGGCCAGGATGACGCCGCCGTTCGCCAGGGCGACTTCCTGGTTGATCAGGCCGGTCCAGAAGGCTTCGGCCACGCAATTGTAGAAGAAGTTGGAGGCCACCTCGTTCGGAACCGTGATTCCGCTGTCCTTCGACAGCTTGTTGTTGTCACCGTTCTCATTCAGGAACAGGTTGTTCTTGAACACATAGCTTTCCGGCGTGGAACGCACGTAGAGGATGCCGTTGCCATTGTTCAGCGTGACACCGTCGAAGGTGTTGTTCACGATGTTCACGGCGCCGGTCACCTTGCCGGCATCGGCGCGGATGAAGTCGCGTCCGCCGACGACCGTACAGTTCTCGATGGTCACGACGCCATAGGCACCCTTGCGGATGTCGATGGTGCCCTGTCCGCCGCCCAGTTCGCCCATGTAGGTGTCTTCAAAGACCAGGGCATCGAAAGCGGAACCTTCCGCACTGCCATAGAACACGCTCTTGCCGATGTGCTCGATCCAGCAGTTCCTGACCGTCAGGTTGCGGACCACCGAAGCGTCCGACACACTGATGAAGTTGTTGGAACCGTCACCTTCGAAGCGGATGCCCTCGATGACGATGGTGCCCAGCTCGCCTTCGGCCAAGTTGAACTGGCTGACCTTCACGATGGCGGAGCCATCCGAACTCAGGTGCATGCCGGCGCCCAGCGTGATGGCGGAAGCGCTCAGGTCATATTCACCGGCTTCGAAACGGATATCCGTCTTGCCGGCTTCGAGCGCCGCCGTGAACTCTTCCACGGAACTGACCGTAAAGGAATTGCTGTCGTCAACCGTCGCGATGGCAGGATTCCAGCGGGAAGCACCGGAGCCCAGGCTCATCACTACGGCATTGGTCAGGGTGTAGTCGCCCGTCGCAGCATCCTTGAACGGATCGGCGCTCAGGTTCACGCCCTGTCCGTCGAGTGCCAGCTCGGCATCGATGCAGCCGGTGTAGAACGTCTCACCGATGTTGTACCAGACGTTACGGATCATCTTCGGTTTCATGGCAGCGGTACGGCCGCTGATGGAATTGGTGACGTTGGCTACGATGTTGTTGCTGACCTCGTACTTGGACGGGGTTGCCCGCACGCAGAACACACCACCGGCGTTGCCGCTGTTGTTCAGGTTGTCGAGCGTATTCTTCGTCACCAGTACGCTGTAGATGGAGCAAGGCGCGTCGATACGCAGGAAGTCGCGGCCGCCGGTGACGGTGCTTTCCTTAAGCGTGAACGTGCCGTACGCACCGTTGCGGAGGTCGAAGACGCCCTGTCCGGAGCCATGGTTGCGCACCAGGATATTGTCGAAGACGATATCGCGGATCTCGAACTTGTCGGCCGTGTTGGAAGCGTAGATGACGCTCTTCGTGAAGCCGTCGATCACCGTGTTGCGGATGCTCAGTTCGTCGGCCTTGACACCGGCTTCGTTGTCGAGGTTCACGAAGATGTCGGCGCCGTTGGCTTCGACCGTCAGGTTATTGATGGAGAAGCTGCCGACTTCGCCGCTGAGCTTGAAGCCGCCCATGACAACCGCGCCATCCTGGCCCTTGAGGGCGAGCGGTGCAGTAACCGTCAGGCTGCCGCCCAGATCGTAGAGGCCGGGCGCCAGGGTGATAGCGGCCTTGCCTGCGTCGATGGCGGCCAGGAGCTCGGTGACATCCTTGACCACGAACTCGTCGTCACCGCCGCCACCGCCCTTCGGGAGGACGGCGAAGGTAGCCACGCCAGCAGCCGACTCGGTATTGTAGATGTCTTCAGGACCGGGGTTCGCAAAGACTTCAACCTTGTAGCTGCCCGCATCGAGCATGCCCGTCGTGGTGCCGCCGATCACGAATTCAGTGCCTTCGTTCACGACGCTGGTCTTGCCGTTGAACACGACGGAATAGCTGCCCGCATTGTCGACAGGATCCCAGGAGATGGTGATGTCAGCTGCGTCACCCTGCGTGATGGAGGCAGGATCCGCCTTCGGCTCCGGCGTCGGGAGCGCCGTGTTGATCGGCGTCACGTCGGTCGACCAGGCCAGTTTCTCCAGGCTGATCGGGCCGGAAGGATAGATGTAGACCATCGACTCTTCCGTGATGGAAGTGATGAGGATCTTCGTCGGCGTGTCGGAATCGGCCATGGCCGAGACACCACCCTTGAGGGCGATCTCACCGCCGGCGACAGGGCCGACACCCACTACGAAGTGGTTGCCCTTCGCATCGGGATCCTGGGCCTTGATGACCACGGAACCCGGCTGGTTCACCTTGAACTGCAGCACATTGTTCACAGGAACGCCCTTGCGGTCGGTCACCGCTGCAGCCTGGAAGTTCAGCATGCCGCCGTCCACCACGATCGGGAAGCCGTCGGTGGTATTGATGAACAGCTGGTCGCGGACCATCTGTTTCTTGATCGTGCCAGAGAAGAACTTGGCGTTGGCGAAGTTCCAGGTGTGATTGCCCTCGATCACGTTGAGCGTGAGGTCTTCGGGAGCTTCCACATACGGGGTCCACCACTTCGAAGCACCAACTTCCTTGCCGGCGATTTCAGAATCGGGCAGGATGTTGAACAGGCCGGCCGGCGCGTTGTAGCAGGGATCGGCCTCGAGGATGGTACCGCTGGCGTCGGCCAGGGTGAAGTTGTCGGTAAAGTAGGTGATGGAACCGTCGTCCCCCTTCGGCAGGTTATAGAACCAGTTGTTGGAGGCGGCCACACCCATCGACGAAGCCGGCACGTACTTGGCGTTGGAACCAGCCAGGACGGCCTTGCCGGTCATGTTGACGATGAGGTTGTTCTTGAACGAGAACGAACCCGGCGTGATCTGGAGACCGAAGACACCCGCGTTGTTGGCGTTGTCCACGAAGTTCAGGTTGTGGAGCGTGTTGTTCTCAAACACCAGTTCGCCGACGGAACCCGCGTCGAAGCGGACGAAGGTACGCATGCCCTGATAGACCGTATTGTCGATGAACGCAAGTTTCGAAACGGTGGTCGCCTGGCGGATGTCGAACACGTCGCCGCCGACCGTACCGTCGTAGTTGATGTTGCTGATCTCGCAGCTCTCATACGTCACGTCACCCAGCTTCATGTCGTTGCCCCATTCGTAGATCAGGCCCTTCGTATAGTTGGTGATGACGCAGTTCTTGTAGGTGAGGTTGCCGATGTCCTTGCCCTTCACGGTGCCGCCGTTCTTGTTCTGGATGGCGAAGCCGAAACCTGAAGGAGCGGTAGCCGTGGGGCCGCCGTTGAATTCGACATCCTCGAAATAGAGTTCGTTGCCGGATGCCCAGGCATCGGAGATGTGGAATTCGCCCTGGATCACGGGCTTGCTGCCGTCGGCGGAGCTGACGCCCACAATGGTGAAGCCGTTGGTGATGTCGAGTGATTCGATGTCATACGGAGAACCGTCCATCTGCAAGGCGATCTTGGCGCCCGGTGTCTTGACGGCGTTCAGCAGTTCGTCCAGCGTGCGGACTTGCGTGAAATTCTCCGTGTCGGCACGTGTCCACGCCGTCACCTGGCCGCGGCTGGCGCTCAGGTACCAGAGGGTGAAGACATATTCGGTCGTAGCGCTGAGACCATCGACCAGGAGGGACGCGGTTTCCTTGTCCCCCGCCGTCAGTTCGATGGTCTTCACCGGATCGTCCGAACCGGGAAGAGAGACGGTGACATGGGTCACGTCGAGATAGTCTTCCACATCGGTCGACCACACAAGGAGTGCGCCGTCGACGTAACGCTCCTGGACAGTCAGGTAGAGATTGTCCTTTACGGCGTAGGTCTTGATGGCAAGGTCGTATGCGGCGACCTTGGACGACTGCTTCCGGCCGGATGTCGCCTGTACGGTGAAATAGTAGGTCCTGTCGGCGTCCAGTTTCTTGATGTACGGGACGTTCGACGGGGAAACCGTCTCGGTGAGATAGGTCTGCGTCATGTTCGCGTCCGTATAGACGGTGAAGATGTAGCTTTCTGCATCCTTGGACACATCCCAGCTGAACGTGACCACGTCACCGAGCGCGGAGTTGACCCTCGCATTGAGGTTCATCGGCTCCAGGCAGCGGTTCAGGTCGAGCGACGTGATCTCGTCGAACGGTTTGTCACAGGCACTCAGGCCCAGCGCAACCACGAATGCTGCCAGTGCATATTTCAGTAATTTGATCTTTTTCATAAGTAACCTGCGATTAGATGCTGTCGTAGCCATAGTCGTTCTTGATGGAACCCTGGCTGTTGGTCATGGTGTCGTTGAAGATAGGCCAGAACATGTACTGTTCGGGGTTGCGGTAGTAGATACCCTTGATCCGGTCGTAGTAGAAGCCCGTTTTCTTGCCGTCATCATATTTGTTGACATAGCCCGTGGTAATTTCATATCCGCCGGGGATTTCCTCACCCGCTTTCAGGAAGAGGATGTCCAGTGCTTTTTCGTCGGGCGTCAGGGCGTAGCAGATGTCGCCGGTCAGTCCGCTGTACGAACCCTGGAGGTCGCGCAGTTCGAGCATGTCGCCGGCCGCCTCGTCGAGCTTGGTCTTGAGCAGGTTCCAGCGGATCAGGTCAGCCTTGCGGAGGAATTCGCCGCAGAACTCGAGGGCACGTTCGTCCACGATGGCATTGAACATGGCATCCTTGCCGGCGATACCGTTGACATAGGCCTCTGCTTCCTCTTCATGACCGGTATAGGCGCGTCCGCGGACTTCCAGCAGGCAGCTCTTCGCATAATTGAGGTCACCCTCTTCGTTGGCGATCTCGGCGGCCATCAGCAGGATATCGGCATAGCGCATGACCACCGGCTTGATGCCGTCGTCGTTGCCGCCCGAATAAGGCTGGGCATCCATCCATTCGAAGCGGTATTTGCCGAAATACCATTTGGCAATGCCGGCAGGCTCGATCGAATTGTCCTTGTTCCATTTGTAATTGACGCAGCTGACATCGCGACGCTGGTCGTTCGCACCATATTTGAAATACATGGTCGGGACCGGGCCGGCATCGCCACCGCGGGTCACCCCGTTCGAGATGCTGGCGCCTTCCGAAGAAATGGCGAAGGTGAAGTTCCAGCGGCCGCGGCCGGCGCCGAACGGAATCACGTACAAAGTCTCATAGGCAGGGCCTGCAGCGAGGTTGTCCATGTTGTTCTGCTTGTACCAGTAATGCTCGAAATCGTTCTCGAGGCTGGCGGAGCCGGAATTGATAGCGTCTTTCAGATACGAAAGGGCCTTCGGATAAAGCACGCTCTTCTGGAGGTTGGCATCGCTCGAGAGACGGACGGTGCCCAGGTCGCCGGTGCCCACCATGCCGTCGTCAGGACGGATGGCATAGCCCGAAGCCAGCAGCGCGATGCGCGCATAGAGGCCTTCCGCGAAAACCTTGTTGACGCGGTCGGTGCGGGAGGTGGCGTCGGTCTTGCCCGGATAAGGCAGGTACGGGATGGCTTCCTCCAGGTCGCCGAGGATCTGGTTGAAGATCACGTCGCGGCTTTCCTTGGGCATGTAGATGGTCGAGCTCTGCAGCGACTCGAAACGGGCCGGGACATCGCCCCAGGCCTTGACCAGGTCGTAGTAGATCATGGCGCGGAGCGTCAGCGCCTCGCCGAGCAGATAAGCCATATCGGCATTCTCCTCGGGCTTGCCGTATTCACGGATACCCTCGATCACAAGGTTCGCGCGCTCAATGCCCATGTACATCAACGGGAAAGGACCGTTGGAGAGGTTCAGCTGCGCGTTGTTGGGTTCGCACTGGTAGGCGGCGATATCGCTCCTGCCGTCACCCGGTTTATAGGTATTGTACCACTCGACATCCGTGTTGAAACCATACCAGGGCAGGAAACGGCCACGGTAGGAGTTCACCTCACAGAAAGCCTCGGTGATACCGAAAATCGTTCCTTCCGCCAGATCGTAGTTCGAATAGACGGTTGCCGAATCGAAGGAAGAAGGCGATTCCGAATCCAGGAATTTCTCACAGGAAGTGCCGAGAGACAGCAGTGCTACAGCACTGAAAATAGAAAGGAATATCTTTTTCATCGTCTTGGCAAATTAGAACGTTAAGTTGAGACCGGCCACGAAACCGATGCTCTTGGGATAAGCGGAGTAGTCCACGCCCGGAGTCAGCGGGGTAGAGCGGCGGGTGTCGACCTCAGGATCGTAGCCCGAGTATCTGGTCAGGCAGAAGAGATTGGTGCCTGTCACATAGATGCGGGCCTTCTTGATAAATACTTTCCGGGTCAGGGTTTCCGGAAGGGTGTAACCGACGGTCGCGCTCTGGAGGCGGAGGAACGAAGCGTCCTCCACAGCCCAGTCGCTGAACACGGCATTGCCGACGGCCGGCGACCACATGGTCTTGCCGGCGTTGACGCTCTTGAGCTGGGCGGCGTCGGTGATCAGTTCACCGGTGCTCCAGTCGATGTTGGTCCAGCGGTTGTCCACATCCATCATCTCGACGAGGTTGCGGTTGTAGAACTTGCGCGAAGAGGTGAATTCCACCTTGTTGGCGTTGTACACCTGGTTGCCGATCATGAAGTTGAAGTTCGCACCGAAGTCGAAGCCGTAGAGATAGCCGTTCAGCGAGAAACCGCCCGTGAAGTCCGGAGAGGCGTTGCCGATGACCTTGCGGTCGGCCACCGTCACGCGGCCATCGCCGTTGAGGTCCTTCAACTTCATGGCGCCGGGACGGAGGTAGGTGGCGCCGATGACGGCGGAGTTGTCAACGACGCCGCTGTTGAGCACCCATTTGCCGCCGGTGTAGGTGAAGTCGTCGACGGAATAGAAGCCGTCATTGACATAGCCGTACATGTTGCCCAGCGGCTGTCCCACCTGGACGATGTAGTCGTCACCGATTTCGGTGGAAGCCCAGTAGGACTGCGCCGTGATGGACTCCAGGCCGCCGAGGCTCGTGACCACGTTCTTGTTGTACGCGATATTGCCGCCGATGGACAGGGAGAAATTCTTGTTGGAGACCACCGGAGCGCTGAGCGTGAGCTCGAGACCGCGGTTGCGCGTCGAACCGATGTTGCGGTACTGGCTGTCGTAGCCCGAACCGGTGATCGGGAAGTTGATGAGCAGGTCTTTCGTATCGTTCTGGTAAGCCTCGATGCTACCGGAGAGGGCTCCGCGGAAGAAGCTGAAGTCCAGGCCGATGTTGTGCGTATAGGTGGTTTCCCAGGTCAGGTCGGGATTGTTCATCACCTTGCCGGCCATCCAATAGTTGGTGCTCTGGCTCAGCCATGCGGTGGTAGTGGAGGAATACTGCTTGACAAGCAGGCCCGACGGGATGTTGTTGTTACCGGCGGTACCGAAAGAGTAGCGGAGTTTCAGCTGGTCGATCCAGCGGCTGTTCTCCATGAACGGCTCATTGGAAATGGTCCAGGACAGGGCCGCGGAGGGGAAGAAACCCCAGCGGTTGCCGCGGGCGAACTTCGAGGAGCCGTCGGCGCGGAGCGTGACGCCGGCCGAATAGCGGCGCTTGTAGTCATAATTCACGCGACCGAAGAACGACAGCAGCTTGTCGTCCGGGTTATAGTAGTTATTGGTCGAGGAAGGCGTGCCGGAAGACATGAAGTTCCAGGCCATCTGGGCATCGTAGAAGGCCGGCAGGCCGTCCACCATCATCGTGAGCACATTGCTTCTGGTAATGGTCATTTCCTCGCCGAGGAGGGCGGTCAGGTTGTGGTCTTCGCCCAGCAGGTTGCGGAAGTCGTAGTTCAGCGTGTTGGTGTTGCGATACCGGTCGTGGAAAGCTTCCTTGTGCTGGTTCGAAGGCGTGTTGCGGACCGTCGAGTTGTTGGCCACATAGTAGGTGGTCAGGCCATAGAAGCGGTCGTCCATCTGACGGTAGTCTTCGAGGCCGCCGTCGATCTTGAGGTTCAGGTTGTCGATGATCTTCCAGTTGAAGGCGGCGTTGACATTGAGCGTCTTGCGAAGGCGCTGCGAGTCGTTGTCGGACACCGAGAGCAACGGCGGCGCGTTGTCGCCATAGTCCTGTTCTTCGAGGTCACCCTGGATGGTGGACTGGATCGGAATCGGGGAATACGACACGGCGTGTTTCAGACGGCCGTTGCCGGAAGTCGTACCCGTGTCGTTGATGCCGTTGGCGCCGGAACCGCGTACCTTGGTACGGGAGTAGCGCACGTTGACATCGATGCTGGTGTTCTTCGAGGTCTTGAAGTTGCCCTTGAAGTTCAGGTTGTCGCGGATGTAGTTCGAACCGATCATGATGGCCTTGTCACCCATGTGGGCATAGCCGATGGTCCAGTTGTAATGCTCCCCGCTGCCCGAGACGGACAAGTCGGCACTGAAGGTCTCTCCGGCCCTGCCGAAGACGGCGTCCACCCAGTTGTTGCCGGCCAGGCCCGTGTACAGGTCCATGTCGTCGAAAGTGCCGAAATAAGGCTCGTAGTAGGTGCTGACATTGTCGCGGATCATGGCCAGTTCATACTGGAACTTCACGAAATTCTCCGGGTTCATGGCCACGATGGCCTTGGAATTGGCCATCTGCTTGCGACCGTAGTAGGTGTTGAATTTCACGGACACCCGCTCCCCTTTCTCGGCACTCTTGGTCGTGACGATGACGACGCCGTTAGCACCGCGGCTACCATAGATGGCCGTGGAGAAGGCGTCTTTCAGCACGTCGATCGAGGCGATCTCGGAGGAAGCGATGTCGTTGATCGATTCCACCGGGAAACCGTCGACGATGTAGAGCGGGCTGTTGTCCTGCGTGATGGAACCGCCGCCACGGACGCGGATCTTGATGTCTGCATCCGGGTCGCCTTCCGTCGTAACGACGGAGACACCGGCCATCTTGCCGGACAGCGCCTGGCTGACCGTAGTCACAGGCTGTTCTGCGAGCTTCTCGCTGCCCACGGAGGCGACGGAGCCGAGGAGGTCCCGGCGCTTGACGGTGGCATAACCCACCACGACCACCTCGTCGAGGAAGGTCTGGTCGGCAGCCATGACCACGTCAATCTTCGTCCGCCCGTTGATGGCGACCACCTGGTTCGAGAACCCGATGTAGGAGAAGACCAGATTGACTGCATCTGCCGGGACCGAGAGGGAATAGTCGCCATCGATACCGGTAACGGTACCGATCTGCGTTCCCTCCACCATCACGCCTGCGCCGATGAGCGGTTCGCCCGTATCATCGGTCACAACACCCGTGATGGTCGTCTGGGCCGAAACCGACCACGCGACGCCCAAGCAGAGAAGTGCCAGAAAGAGTTTCTTTGCTGGATTTTTCATAGGGTACTTGCTTAAATGATTAAATAATTGGTTATTAATTAGTTATCTATATAATATCTTTCACCAGATAATGGAGATACATTTCCAGGTTGGTGTAGCGGCCATATTTGTCGAGGGTCTTGGCCACGCCGTCGGACGCCTGGTTCTTGTCGAGGCCGGCGGCCTCTTCAAACCAGTCGGGCATGCCGTCGCCATCGCTGTCTTTCGTCTTGGCGAGTTCTTCCGCCGTCGCCGTATAGGACGGCCAGCCGCCCACGTCTTCCTGCGAATCGATGATGCCGTTGGTGGAGCCGTTGCTTCCCTTCCCCGACCAGGTGCCCTTGCGTACCTCGTCGGCGATGCGGGCGTCCACCTTGTCGCGCGACAGGCTGGCCCCGACGCGGGACAGCACAGCCGCATAGGCATCGGCAGCCGTCTGGACAGTCAGCTTGCTGCCATTCGCGCTGATGTCGAAACGCGTGTCCGCCTTGATGACGGAAACATCCACGGAAGTCTTCGGCTGGATGCCCTGCCAGTTGTCAGCATTGACACCGGCGATCAGGTCGGCATAGCTGGCATCGGCCACCTGTCCGTCGAAATGATTGCCCGCCACATAGAATTTTCCCCAGATATTCGCCGGATTCTTGTCATCGCTCGAAGACCCGGACACATAGGGCTGGAAGATGCGGTTGACCAGCGCTTTCTTGGTCACGGTCGAAGCGCCCGGCTTGTAGTAGTTGTTGATGAAATTGTAGGAGCCGCCCTCGCCGGCATAGCCGCCGTCGGTCGGACCCCAGTTGTAGAACACGTTGTTGGCCAGCTCCACCTGCTCGATCTCAGGTTGTCCCGTATACCGGCTGCCGCACAGGCGGGGCGTGCGGGACGAATGATGTGCCAGCAGGTTGTGGTGGAATGTCGCCTTGTGGCCACCCCAGATGCCAGCGTATCCGTGCGCACCCTTGGGATGCTTGGAGTTGTTGAGGCTTTCGCTGAGGATGCACCACTGCATCGTGAAGTTTTCGTTGTCGTAGAAAGAAGCACATTCGTCCATGCACCAGCTCATGGAGCAGTGGTCCAGGATGATATTGGCGTGGTTGCGGCCCCAGATGCAGTCTTCCTGCCCGGAGACCTTGTCTCCCAGCCGGAAACGCACGAAACGGATGATCACGTTGTCGGCATTGTTCTGTACGGAATAATTGGCCAGGCAGATGCCGGCGCCCGGCGCCGTCTGTCCGGCGATGGTCACATCTCCCTTCGAGATGGTCAGCCCGGATTTGAGTTCGATGATGCCCGCCACGTCGAAGACGATGGTCCGGGTCCCGGACTGGGCCAGCGCATGCCGCAGCGAGCCTTTGTTATTGTTGTCTTCGAGGGTCGTGACATGATAGACCGTACCGGCACGGCCACCTGTGGTGAACATGCCGCATCCTTCCGCGCCGGGGAAGGCCCGGGCCTTGCCGTCTTCCTCTGCGGCCGGGATCTTGAAATCTTCATATTGTAGCCCGGACGGAGTCGGAGGCTGCGGCGGTTCGGGTTCCGCTTCGGTGGACGCCGTCACGACCGGGGACCATGCCGAAGACAACGTGCCGGCAAGGCTGCGGACGGAAAAGCCATAGCTCGTTCCGGCCGTCAGGTTGGAAACCGTCACGTTCCGGCCGCCGGCCTGGCCCGTCTGGACCTGGGTACTCCCCTGCTGTAATTTCCATTCATAGGAAGTGGCGCCGGACACCGGCGACCACTGGAAGGTCAACGTATTCTGCGTGGCGCTGTGCAAAACGATTCCGGAAGGAACCGCCGGGGCCACCGGATCCGGTTCGGGATCCGGGTGCTCACAACAGTTCGCCCCCAGGCACAGCGCCAGCAGGACGCACCAATTTAACCTGATAACGCTCATATCCGTTCGTATTCTAGCGCAGCCCAGATCAGCGGGCCGATGCCCTTGGGATCGTTGCTGCGTATTTTTTCGTTGATGTAATAATCATAGTCGCCGCGGCGGTTCTCCTTGCCGCCCAGGCCTGCCACTTCGCAGCACTGGTTGAGGTTCACCAGGCCGTCCTCGCGGGTCACGAAGGTCTTCAGGAGTTTCTCATACGACGCTCTGGCATAGGACAGGCAGTCCAGGTATCCCAGCCTGCAGCCCTTGAGCATCGCATAGACGAACATGGCACTGCAGGTCGCTTCCACATAATTACCTTCGGCGCCCGGACGGTCGAGGACCTGGTACCACATGCCGGTTTCAGGATCGGCATAGTCCGGAAGCCTGTCCACGATGCCACGGAAAACCGCCAGCATCTCATCCCTGCCCGGTGAATCTTCCGGCAGCACGGGCAACACGTCGGCCAACGCCATCATATACCATCCCAGCGCCCGGCCCCAGGCATGGTCGGACTGTCCCGTCACAGGATCGCACCAGAACATCTTGTGCGAAGCGTCCCAGGCGTGCCTGTACAGGCCCGTAGACGGATCGAAGGTATGCTCCGCCACTGTCAGGAAGTGATGCGCGATATCGGCGAAATTGCGTCCTTTCAGGCTGTCGGGCACGAAACGGGCTGTGTATTCGGCATAGAAGGGCTGGGCCATGTAAAGGCCGTCAAGCCACATCTGGTCGGGATAGGCCTGTTTGTGCCAGAAGCCCCCTTCCGGCGTGCGGGGCTGTTCCAGGACCTGTTCATAGAGCCGGTCCATGGCCAGGCGGTATTTTTCCCTGCCCGTGATGTCATACAGCTGAAACAGGGTCCGGCCGGGGCAGACATGGTCGGTGGAATAGTTGGATTTCTTGTAGTTGGCGCCGATCTTGCCATCGTCTGCGATAATGGCGTCATACCACGCGTCGACATAGTTCAAGATCGTGTCGCGCCCTGCGAATCCGTCATGCCGGCCTTGACCCGGCATCTCATACACGTCGAGGAATGCCTTCAGTTCCAATCCGGTCGTATAGTTCCATTTGAGTTTCCCCTCGAGGCCGTCGATATAGGCGGCCGTGGGGTTGCGCTGCATCTCGCTGCGGACCACCTCCACAGACAGCGGAGCCTTGTCCCGGCAGGAAGACAAGGCAGACACCGTCAGGACGGTTGTCAGGATCACTGATAGTGTTCGTATCATTTGTTGTCGTAAGGGTTCCAAACAATGCCGTCCTGCGGCTGGTACATCACTTTTTCAAAAGTATATTCGGCGGCCTGGCGGTCGGTGAGCTGGTACGACCATTTCACGCGCGGGCCGCGGGCACCGGGACCATAGTTCTGATATTCCGCGTAATAGGAGTTCTTCTTGGTATCGGGCTTGCCTTCCTTCTCCCAGTCGTGCCAGCCTTCCGGCAGGATGTGGGGGCCGAGTTCGCAGTGGATGAACACCGTCTTGGCGTAAGCGCCCCAGGGGCGGCCCAGATAGCATTTGTCGATGCCCGGATCGGCCGTCAGCCTGCAGTCCTTGAAGACATAGCCGTATTTCTGGCCCTGGAAGGTCGAGGCGGCGGTCACATAACTGTTCTTCTTGCTGTGGATCGTGCAGTTCTCGAAGTAGCAGATGCTGGGGCCGAAGATGAAGTCGGTCGTGCCTTCGATGTAGCAGTCCAGGTAATAGTTGCGCTTCACGCCACCGTCCTTGCCGTAGCGGCCGTAGGTGTAGAGCGTATCCTGGTTGCCGATGAAGCGGCATTTGTGGAAGAAGAGGAAATCGCCGTCGGTGAACACGGCCACGGCCTGTCCGATGGTCTTTCCCTCCCCTGCCGTATTCTCGAACGTCAGGTTCTCGAAGGTGACGTAGCTCGAATGCACGTACATCGTCGCGCTGCCGCTGGTCCCCACCTTGTAGTCAAAGCCGGGCCAGATCTGCTCGGCGTATTTGCCCCAGGTGATAACCGTGTTCTCCGCATCCTCGCCGGTCAGATGCAGGCGGAATTTGTTGTGCGGGATGGTGACCATCTCGTGATAGACGCCCTTGCGGATATAGATTGAAGTAATATGGCCATGGCTGTAGTCAGGGCATGCGTCGATGGCTTCCTGCACGGTGAAATAGTCCCCGTGGCCGTCAGGCGAGACCACGATGTCATAGCGGACCAGGTGCTGTGCCATATCGGGCAGCTGCTTCCGGATCAGGCCGCACACGATCTCGGTGACCTTGCGGGCGCCGGAAGCCACGGTGTGCGTATTGTCTTCCTTGCCCTGCGGCGCGCACGCATACCGGCCGGGGGCCAGGTGCATGAAATACGGGCGGGAGGCCTCGTCACCCAGACCTTCGATCCAGTCGAGCGTGGCTGTCGTGACGTCCAGCACCGGAACACCGAATTCGGCAGCCACCTGCTTCATGGCTTCGGGATAGTCGCCATGGCAGTTGCGGTCGAGCTTTCCGTCCTTGAACCAACGGCGGGCCACCGGGGTCAGCAGCACGGGCTTGCAGCCCGCTTCGAGCGCGGTGCGGACAAAGGTGCGGAGATTCTCCTGATAAGCACCAAAAGGAGCAGCATAGCGCTCGGGGTCATCCTGTTTCGCATCGTTGTGACCGAACTGGATGAACACCCAGTCACCCGGCTTCAGATTTTCCTTGACCTGGTCCCAGAGGCCGCGGTCGATGAAACTCTTCGTGCTGCGGCCGTTCTGGGCGTAGTTCCGGACCAGCATGTCACCGTCGAGGAAGTTCTGGAACATCATGCCCCATCCCCGCTCGGGATTGCCATTTGAAAGGTCTTTCTCGGCCATCGTGGAATCTCCCATCAGATGGACGGTAGTAAAAGAACTGGCCAGAAGCCAGAGCGCCACAAGCGCCAATATACTTGACAATCGTTTCATAATCTACTTGTCATTCCGGGCTTGCCCCGGAATCTCCATTCCATTCACAAAAACCTTTTCAAACGTTACATTCTCCGCAAAATGGACTTCTACGTCCTTATTTGACGTGAACGAACTGTTGTGGAAATCCACGTTCCGTACCGGCATTTCCGGAAGGCCATTGATGAAAACGGCCTGGTCGCAGCCAGCGCAGATGATGTCCGACACATGGATGTCCCGGAATTCGGGCGTGGTCTCGTCGACCGGCTGCACATCGCCCTTCGCATCGGGATCCATGTCCGTTGCGGCGACGCCGGCATAATACAGGTTGAAGATCACGCCATACGTGACGATGTCCTTCATGTAGATATGGTCGCACCAGATATCCTTCACGACCCCACCGCGGCCACGGGTGCTCTTGAAGCGGAGACCCACGTCGGTGCCGATGAAACGGCAGTCCGTCACGCGGATGTTCTCCACGCCGCCCGACATCTCGCTGCCCACCACGAAGCCTCCGTGGCCATGGTAGACGGTACAGTCCGCGATGATGAGGTTCCTGCACTTGCGCGCATGGCGCCGGCCGTCGGCGTCCTTGCCGCTCTTGATGCAGATGGCGTCGTCACCAACGTCGAAAGAGCTTCCCGTGAGCAGCACGTTCTCGCATGCTTCGATGTCGATGCCGTCGCCGTTGGCGGACCAGTGAGGGTTGCGGACGGTGATGTCGCGAATCGTCACGTCACGGCACCACAGCGGGTGGAGGTTCCAGCAGGGGGAATTCTGGAAAGTACATTCTTCTAATAATACACGCTCGCACGCGCGCAAGGAAACGAGCACGGGCCGGAGGAAAGTCTTGATCTCATTCTCGTCAAGCGACGGGTCGGGAAAATTGAGTGAGCCGGCCGTGGCGCGGGCTTTCGCATATCCTTCATCCGGATACCAGACCTTTCCGTCTTCGGAAAGCACGCCGCCGCGCTTCAGGACGACCTTCCACTGGTCGGAAGAAACCTTGCGTTTCTTGACTTCCCGCCAGGCGTCTCCGCTTCCGTCGATGATGCCGCCGCCCGTGATGGCGATGTCGTGCGCACCTTCAGCATGGATAGGCGACAGGCAACGGCGCACGTCCAGGCCTTCAAAATTGGTGTCGATGATCGGATACAGGTCCTGGTCGGTACTGAAGACGATCACGGCATTGCGGTCTACATGCAGCTCGATATGGCTCTGGAGGCCGATAGGCCCCGTCAGCCAGATGCCTGCCGGTACGTCAAGCCGGCCGCCACCGAGCCCGGAAAGATGGGCGATGGCAGCCGCGAAAGCATCCGTGTTCATAAAAACACCGTCACCCACGCCGCCGAAATCGGTCAGCGAGACCGAACGGGCAGGAATCGAGGGCAGTGAAACCCTGGGCATCTCAAAGGGGAGGTCCCGGTAGTACACATCCATGTCGGGGCCCGAAACGCCCTTGCAGGTGGCTGCAAGGGCGATAGCGGCGAAAAGGGCGGCGATTTTTTTCATCATTTTGCAATATAGCATTGTTCGTTCCGGTACAAATGTAAGTAAATATTTTTGAATTCCGTGCACGGTAACGGAAATAATTTTCAACAATTTACTGTTAAAAAATATGAATCGGATAAATATTCTCGTTATCGGGCACGATTTTTTTGTTCGTTTGCATTTTTTTATGTACACTTGCATTCGAAAACGACAATCATGGCCAAGAAGGAAACGATCACCATCCTCGATATCGCCCGCCACACCGGTTTATCAAAAGGCACGGTGGACCGGGTGCTGCACAATCGCGGCGAGGTGTCCAAAAAGAGCCACGAAAAAGTGATGCGGGCTATCGAAGAGCTCGGCTACGAGCCCAACGTCTACGCCTCACTCCTGGCCCGGAGCCAGGACCTGACGGTCGGCCTGCTCGTCCCGGCGGCCGAGCCGGGCTCGTTCTGGGAGCTGGTCTCGGCCGGAGCCGGCAAGACGGCCGGCAGCGTCGAGACCTTCGGCCTTTCTCCCCGCCTGTTCACCTACGACCAGTACGACATCGATTCTTTCCTGGATGCCTGCCGACAGCTTCTGGAAGCCCGTCCGGCCGGCGTGGTCATCGCCCCGCTCTTCCAGGAAGAGACCAACCGCTTCGCCCGGGAACTGGAGTCAGGCGGCATCCCCTACGTGTTCATCGATTCCAAGCCCGACACCATCGGGCACCTTGCCTATTTCGGCATGCCCCCCTACCAGAGCGGCTACCTGTGCGCCGACCAGCTGACGGGCGGGCAGGACATTCCCAGTGCGCTCATCGTCCGCATCCGGCGCGACCGTGACAGTCGTTCCGACCCTACGCTCAACCGGCGCGCCGGTTTCATGGACTATATGGAACAATATTGTCCGGAATGCCCGGTCTTCCACCTGTTCATCGACCCGAACGACCCCGCCGGCATCGACCGTGCGCTCGACGCATGGTTCAGACTTCATCCCGACGTCCGGCATATCGTCATGCTCAATTCACGCATCCATCTCCTTGTCCCCTGGCTGGAAAGACATCCCGACCGGCGACGACGTGTCGTCGGTTTCGACAACCTGCGCGCCAACATGGACGCCCTGCGGCGCGGCACCGTCACCTGCTTGATCGCGCAGCATCCGGAAGAACAGATGCGGCAGGCCATCGAGGCCCTGGCCGACTACATCCTGCGCAAGAAACTGCCCGAAAACAAGGACAATTTCATGCACATGGACATCCTTACGCGTTTCAACGTGGATTATTATTGATTGTCAGATCAAGAATGTCGAGCCAACCGGCGTCATTCTTCGGCGCAGGCCGGTTGCAGAAAAATCCGAACTTGGCACCGATCCAACTTTCCGGCCTGGCCTTGAACGGAAAATCCAGCCGCTTGTAATGCTCGCCGTCCAGGCTGTAGAAGAAATAGCACATAGCTTCCGGAACCGGCGTATCCGTCGGCCATGCGCGCACCTCCAGGCGCACCCACAGCGTCACCTCCCGACTGTCATCATATGGGAAGAACACCAATTCCGGGCCCTTCCCCATTTGTCTTCCGGAGGCTTCGAGACAGTCGAAACTGCACAGGGTCGCACCCGATTCTCCATCCGTGAGCAGGAAACCCGCCATATCGTCGCCCGATACGAGAAAGCCGGCCGTCTCACCCCGTACGTCCAGCTGCGGATTGGGATGGAAACAAAGACGGGCAGACACAGAAAACCGCTCGGCAGTAAATTTATGCAGCAGCAGATTAGGACAGTTCCAGAGGTCATCGCCTGAAGCTTGTACGACCGAATACAGCCGGATTCCGCCTCCCGGCAAGGCGTAATGCCAATACGGCGACGGAACCGCCGGATACTGCCACTCCATGGGCAGGCCGTAGGGTCCTTGCGATACCCGGTCGGGTCGTGCCTGGCGCTGGTCGTCATTCCGGACCTGACCCGGAATCACGCGATAAGGAGCGGGCCAGGATGCAACCGGCTGCCCCACCCCGTCGCCATCCGGGTCTTCACCGATCAGCGGCCATCCATCTTCCCGCCAGGTCATCGGCTGCAAATGTACGATGCGGCCGTAAGCGCCTTTGTCCTGAAAATGGAGGAACCAGCTTTCGCCCGAAGGTGTTTCCACCCATCCGCCCTGGTGGGGCCCGTTGATGGTGCCCTCGGCAGCAGCCATCACGATGCGTTCTTCATAGGGGCCGAAGGGGTCGTTCGCCCTGAGGACCGTCTGCCAGCCGGTCGAAACGCCGCCGGCCGGAGCAAAGATATAATAGAGGCCTTTCCGTCCGTAGAATTTGGTTCCTTCGATGGTCGGCTGGGTCCTGTGACCGTCAAAGACGATGCGGGAAGGTCCGAGCAAGTGCGTGCCGTCCGGCGACATGGGCGCGACGAAAATGACGCTCTTGAGCCCGGCCCGGGAACCGGCCGCCGCGTGTGAAAGCCATGCCCTGCCGTCTTCGTCCCAAAGCGGACAGGGATCGATGAAGCCCTTGGCCTTCACTACCCAGACCGGATCTTCCCAGCGGCCACACGGATCCTGCGTCTTGACCATGAAGATGCCCCGGTCGGGATCCCCGCAGAAAATATAGAACCAGCCTTCATGGAATCGGATGGCAGGTGCCCACACGCCGTTACCGTGTTGCACGCTTTTATGAAAAACCTCCCTGTCCCCATCCCAATCCGGTCCGGGATAGTCCGTCAGCGCCGACCCGACAAGCGTCCAATGGACCAGATCCCGGGAATGCAGGATCGGCAGGCCCGGAAAGCAGTTGAACGACGAAGCCGTCATATAGTAGTCATCTCCAACCCGGCAGACATCCGGATCACTATAGTCCATATGCAGCACAGGATTGACATAACGCTCCTGCGCGACGAGGACGAAAGCCAGCGACAGGAGTATCGTGGTCAGGACGGAACGTTTCATGAAGAAGGGCTGTTTTTACAAAGTTAAAGAAAAAATGTATCTTTGTATTTCTAATTTCAATAATTAGGAATGATACTGACCTGAACCTGAATGAAAATATTATTCGTCATCAATAATTATTATATTCGGGGCAACGGGTTGTCCGCTTCCGCAAGGAGGACGGTTCGAGAGCTGAAAGCCGCCGGTGAAGACGTCCGCGTCCTGAGCGGCTGCGACCCTTCCAAGCCCGGCCAACATCCCGATTTCCCACTCAAAGAATATCATTTCCCCTTCCTGCAGCCCATCATCCTCTCCCAGGGCTTTTGCTATGCAGACGGCGACCCGAAGGTCATCGAGAAAGCCATCAGATGGGCGGATGTCGTGCACCTGGAGGAAAATTTCGTACTGCAGTACAAAGCCATCCGCATCGCCCGAAAACTGGGCAAGCCCCTGACGGCCACCTTCCACCTCTTTCCGGAAAACATTCTTTCCTCGCTGGGCATGGCCCATTCCAAACTGGCGAATCAACTCCTGCTGAATGCTTGGCGGAAACATATCTACAGCGCTTGTTCCATCATCCAGTGTCCTTCTCATAAAGTGAAGGAACGGCTGGAAAGGAATCACTTCCCTTCGGAACTGCGCGTCATTTCGAACGGCCTTGTTCCGGAATCCTGTCTGCGTCCCGACCTGCCGCCGGCCGACTACCTGGACCCCGAACGTCCGCTTGAAGTCGTCTGTATCGGTCGCCTGTCCGTAGAAAAAGATCAGATTACGCTGATTAAGGCCATTCCACAGTGTAAAATGGCGCGTCGCATCCACCTGACTTTCGCCGGCATCGGTCCCAAAGAGAAAATGATCCGGCGAAAAGCCCGGAAGCTGTACGACGATGGCATTGTCGGCTATGAGCCCAGCTTCGTCTTTCTGGACCACGACGGACTGCGAAGGCTGGCGGCCAAAGCGGACCTTTGCGTCCACTGTGCCGTCCTGGAAATCGAAGGTCTGTCCATCATGGAAGCGATGCAGGAGGCCGCAGTCCCCGTCATCGCTGACGGCCCTTACACGGGTACTACCCAGTTTGCACTGGACGGACGTTCCTTGTTCCCCGCCCGTGACGCAGCAACCCTGGCCAGACGCCTTGACGACTGGCTCTCCATTCCGGAAGAACGGTGGGAGGAAGGCAAACGATACGCCGCTTCCATGAAAAAATACGACATCTCCAAATCTGTCGAACAGTTGATCGCCATGTTCCGCGATGCCACGAACCGTCAAAGCCATGTGGAAGAAACCGCATAACTGGCTGATTGCCGCCGCAGCCCTGCTGATCATCGTCCTGCTTGGAATGGATGTATGCCATGCCGTCAATCCGGATACCGGCGTCCTCTACACAGTCCGTTTCAAAGACAGACTGATCTACATCGTTTTCATCGTCTTGTCGTTTTTCATTTCCGACGTAGCGCTGCTCTCGGCCAAACAGCCTTTCTATCAGGTATTCCTGTGCATCACCAACGCCATCGTGCTGCTGGGGTTCCAGATCTGGATCTTCGTGGATTTCTTTACCACGAAACTTCCTTCCGGCCTGAAAATGTCAACGGTCTATTCGCTGTCAATCGGCAGCATCTTCCCCTTGATCGCCATCGTATTGCTGGTCATCGCCGTCCGCCTCGCCGCCAACGAAGGCACCGCCCAGCGCATTGCAAGGGCGTTCGAGAAAACTCGCAAATAATCCCGCGCCAGTACGCGCCAACAGGCGCTCCGATTCAGTTATCCGCGCAAAGCCGGTTGATGAAGTTGAAGATCACCAGCGTGCGTTTGCGCAGGAGCGGATAGTCGATGATGGCGGGGGTGTCGCTCTTCTTGAGGGTGTGCTGGTGGAATGCGGAGGTGAAAAGGACGGCGGGGATGCCGGCGCGGACGAAGGGATGCTGGTCGGATGTCGTGTACATCATCTTCGAGAAATTGGGGCTGCCATAGAACGTCAGGTCCAGGTCGAGCTTGTAGGCGGCCCGGCGGCAGAGATAGGAAAGGTACCCCTGATAGGACTCCGGCAGGGTGTTCTCCCCGATGGCGAACAGATATTCCCGGTTGCTGTGCGGCGGGACCAGGTCCGTGCCCAGCATGTCCATGTTGACCATCGCCTTGATCCTGTCGCGGGGAACAGGACAGTGCCGTACGAACCAGCGGCTGCCGGCCAGGCCTAGTTCTTTGCCGTCGAAAGCCACGAAAACCAGGTTCTTGCGCGGGCCGGCGCCGTCGGCTTTCATGGCACAGAACATCCGTGCAAGCGACAGCAGGGCCGTCACGCCGGACGCATTGTCGTCCGCACCCGGATAGATGGTGTGGCCCAGCCGCCCCAGGTGGTCGTAGTGTGCACCGATGACGATGTATTCATCGCTGGGAATACTGGCGGGCAGCAGGCCCACGACGTTGCGGATGGCGATGGAATCCTCATGGCGGAAACTCTGCGTATAGGCCCAGTCCAGGGGCTTGAGTCCCATCGCCCGGAACTGCTCTACCAGATAATGCTCAGCCAGGAATTTCCCGGACGTGCCGGAGGCCCGGCCTTCGGTCATTTCGTCGGCCAGCTGCTCAAGCGTCCGCTTCTGATCCTGCGTGGAGACCAGGTTCTCATAGGGCCTGAGGCTTTGTGCCCCGGCTTCTTCCTGTCCGGCAAGGAACAGAAAAAGGAAGGTCAGGAGCAGAATGGCACAACTTTTTCTCATTTAGTTTCAAATGACCTGCAAAAATAGTATTTTTGCGAAGATGTTCAAACGCGGCTTCGCTTTTCTTGTGCTGCTGTGGCTTTCCGTGACCGCCGCACATGCACAATACGATCTCGACCACTTCTATTACAGCGGCCGGCAATTGCTCATTGACGGCAAGTATGCCCAGGCCATCGAGCAGTTCAACGTGCTGGCCCGCCTCGACAGCACCGTGTACGAAGCCTATTTCTTCCGGGGCATCGCCAAATACAACCTGGGCGACTTCGTGGGTGCCCAGCGCGACTTCGACCGGACCTTGCACTTCAATCCCATCTACACCCCGGCCTATCACTACCGGGCCATCGCCCTGAGCCGTACCGGCAAATACGACCTGGCGCTCAAGGACCTTGAAGAGGCCGTGGACCTGCGCCCGAGCTACACCGACCTGTATTTCAGCCGCGGCGTGACATATTTCCTCTCGCAGCAGTTCGAAAAGGCGGTTCAGGATTTCAATACCTTCATCCGCAAATCCCCCCGCGAAGCCAATGCCTACCTGAACCGCGGTGCCTGCTACCTTTACCTGAAAGACACCGTGCGGGCGCTGGAAGACTACAACAAGGCCATCTCGCTTAACCGCTATGACCCGGAAGGCTACGTCCGCCGTTCCCGCGTGTATGCCATGCAGGAACGCACGGAAGAAGCCATCGAAGACCTGGATACGGCCATCCGCATCGACAGCACCAACACCTTTGCCTTCTTCAACCGGGCCATCCTGAAATACGACCAGAAAGACATTTCCGGCGCCCTGGCCGACCTCGACCGGGTGCTGGACGAGGAACCCGGCAATGCCCTGACACTTTACAACCGGGCGCTCATCTATTCCCAGGTCGGCGACTACCGGGCCGCCCTCGACGACTACGACCGCGTGCTCAACATCAATCCGAACAACGTGCTGGCCTATTTCAACCGGGCCGCCGTCTTCATGGAGCTGGGCCGCTACCGCGAGGCCATGGATGACTATTCCCAGGCCATCAACCTGTATCCTGATTTCGCCAAGGCCTACATGAACCGGTCCTACGCCAAGAGCCAGCTTGGACAGTACAACTCGGCCAAGCAGGACTACGACATAGCACAAAAGAAAGTACGTGAGTATCAGGCGCTCACCTCGGATTCTACGGGCCATGCCGCCTTTGCCGACACCGCCCGCAAATACGACCGCCTGCTGGCACTCGATGCCGAATTCGCCAAGAAGGATTTCGACAACGAACTGCTGCAATACCGTGACGTGGACATCCGTCTCAAACCGCTGTACAAGGTGCAGCCCGCCGATTCGGTAAGCGGTTTTTCATCCATCGCCCGGAAGTTCGAGGATGAAGTCCTCGACAATTTCATTGCCCAGAGCCCGCTGGCCGTGAAGTTTGCCGCCGACGGACGGACGCACATCCGCGACGGGGCCCGTGTCCGCGAAGAAGTAACCCGCCGGATGCGGCAGGACCGCAGCAGCGACAATCTTTTCGTCCGCGCGCTGGTGGAGGCGGAAAACAACCAGTTCAACACCGCGCTGGTGTGCTACGACGAGGCCATCGAGAAATCGCCGGAGACCTTCTTCTACTATATCAACCGCGGCGCCCTGCAGGCGGAGATGATCGATTTCATCTCATCGATGGAGAACAACGTGCAGGTATTGACCCTCGACAATGCCAAGACCGTCAAGACCCGCGTGCAGGACCAGGTGACCCGCAGTTACGACTACACGCCCGCCATCCACGACATGACGAGGGCGGCCGCCATCAATCCCGGATTCCCGTACACCTACTATAATCTCGGAAACCTCTACTGCCTTTCGAACGACCTGCCTGAGGCCATCGTGCAATATAGCCGGGCCATCGACATCTATCCCTATATCGGCGAGGCGTTCTATAACCGTGGCCTCGTTCTTATCTATTTGAAAGACAAAGAGAAAGGTTGCATCGACCTGAGTACGGCAGGTGAGCTGGGCATTCAGGACGCTTACAGCGTCATCAAGAAATATTGTAAAACCGAAGAAGAATTATAAATACCATGTGGCTTTGGGCAGCGGTAGGATCCGCAATTCTGCTGGGTATCTACGACGTATTCAAGAAGCAGGCGTCGACACGCAACGACGTGCTCCATATCCTTTTGTTCTGCACGGCGCTTTCCACGTTGATTCTCTCCCCTTTTATCCTGACCTCCGCCTTTGGCTGGCAATGGCTGGAAGGAACCAATTTCAATGCATCTCCCGGCTCGGTGCATGACCATCTGCTGGTCGTGCTCAAGGCCTTTATCGTCTCAATCTCCTGGATTACTGGCTTGATGGGCCTCAAGAACCTGCCCATCACCACCGCCGGCACCATCAAGACTTCCAGGCCTGTATTCGTACTTCTGGGCTCGATCCTGATCTTCGGCGAGCACCTGAACCTCTGGCAGTGGGTGGCCGTCATCCTGGCCTTTGCCGCCCTCTGGATGCTGGGACACACCAGCAAGCGTGAAGGCTTTGACTTCGTGCGCAACAAATGGGTCATCCTCATGTGGGTGTCGGTGTTCTCGGGGGTGGCCAGTGCCCTGCTCGACAAGCATCTCATGTCCTCCATGCAGCCTATGTTCGTGCAGGGATGGTGCAATTTCTACATTACCCTCATTCTGGCGGTCATCCTGCTGGTCATGCGATTCAGCGGCAGTTCTTCGTACCAGCCCTACAAGCACGACTGGCTGATCCTGCTGATCGCCCTGTTCATCACCTGGTCGGATTTCCTGTATTTCCTGTCGCTGAGCGGTGAGGGCGCCATGCTTTCCGTCGTCTCGATCCTGCGCCGCAGTTCGGTGATCATCACATTCATCTGCGGAGCTATCTTCTTTAAGGAGAAGAATCTCAAGTCCAAGGGTCTTGCCTTGCTGATCCTGCTGGCAGCGATGATTATTCTGGTGCTGGCGAGCTGATGAGCGCCGGCACGATTAAACCAAGACTATGAAACGTTTTCTTTTCTTCCTTTGCCTGACGGTCCTGGCTGTTGCCTGCAGCCCGCGTGAACAGGTGGTTACGGTGCCGGATGGCATCGAAGACAATTTGTACCGCTTCGGGGTGAACACCAGCCCCTACGAGTATTTCCACGTGGCAGAAACGCCAGTTCCGAACGGGTACAAGCCGTTCTATATCAGCCACTACGGGCGGCATGGGGCGCGCAGCGACTGGGGCTATGCATACGGAAAGGTCGTGGAAGCGTTTACCAAGGCGCACGAGGCCGATGTGCTGAGCGAGGAAGGAGAGCGGGCGTTCCGCCAGGTTCAGGCGATTTACGACCTGCACAATAACATGAACGGCCGCCTGACGCCGCGCGGCGCGCGGGAACACCGGCAGATCGCCCATCGCATGTACGGCAAATACAAAGATGTTTTCCGCAGCGGCAGCCGCCATGTCCGCGCCGTTTCGAGCACTTCGCCACGCTGCCTGGTCAGCATGGCCGCCTTCACCGGCGAGTTGCTGTCGCAAGACCCTGCGCTCGACCTCAGCTGGGATACCGGCGAGGAGTTCATGAAATACCTCAGCAGCGGCGATCCCGAAGACGTGACGAAAGAAGCCTACAAGATCATCGGGGAGTTCGTTTCCGGCCATAAAGCCGATACGGCCTATTTCGCCGAACGCGTTTTCTCCGATGTCGATGCCGGCCGGGAGGCCGTGGGCGGCTCTGTCGAGGATCTGATGTCCGGCACCCTCTCCTTCGCAGCCGTCAGCGGCTCGTTCGACCAGGACCAGACCCTGATCGACCTGTTCAACGTGGAAGACCTGAAGCAATATGCGCGGATGATTTCCCTGAACCTCTTCCTCCGTCAGTGCAACAGCGCTGAGTTCGGCGACCGCCGCATGGCAGTCCCGGAAGTGGAAGCTCTGGTACACGATTTAATCGGGAAGGCAGACGAGGCGATTGCGAACGGTGACTGCGTCGCAGACCTTCGTTTCGGCCACGACTGGCACCTGCTGGCCTTCTGCTCCCGGATTGGCGTGAAGGGCATCGGCGAGCGCCTGACGAAAGACGAGGCACCGGACTGGCCCGCCTGGCAATACACGCCCTTCGCCGGCAACTTTCAGATGGTCTTCTACCGGAACCCGGCAGGCAAGGTGCTGGTCAAATGCTTCATCAACGAACGCGAAGCCACCCTCCTCGGCCTTCCCGACGGCCCGTACTACGACTGGGAGGAAGTCAAGAAAGCATGGGTCAATCCCTGATCTTCACGGTCTATTCCTCGCAGTAAATCTTATCGTTGAAGAGAGAGAGCCTCGACAGGGTCGGGCAGGAAAGGGATTGGTCGATGGTCAGGCGGAGGGCCGTGGCAGTGACGGTGGGAGTCAGGACGATGCGCTTGTAGCCAACGGTGGTTTCGCGGGCGATCTGACGCCAGTCACCTTCCGGCGTCAGGATGTCGATGTGGAAGGCGGCGATGCGCTGGCCCAGAGGAATGTATTCCTGCAGCATGACCCGGTTGAAGGTACGGGGCTCCGGAAACGTGAGCATCAGCGTACCGGTCGTCTGTCCGTCAGGCAGGGCCCAATAATGGTCGTATTCCGGTGAGAGGATATTGGCAGGAATGAATCGCCTGCCCCGGGAATCGCCCGAGACGGAAGCACCGGACGCCAGATCGATGGCGAAGATGTCATCGAGCGCCGCCCGGAACTTCAGGAGCCGCAACGAGTCCACGGCGTCGATGCGGCCGCGGGTATCCGGCGGGACATTGAGCAGGAGTAGCGAGTTGCGGCCGACACTTTCATAGTATATCTTCAGCAATTCCCGCACGCTTTTCACCCGGTCCGTTTCGGATGCACGCCAGAACCAGCCCGGCCGGATCGAGACGTCGGTCTCGGCGGCCGCCCAGTGCGAAGCACCCGGCGTTCCGCCGTTCAGCACCTCGACCGGCGGGCTCCCCGCCCCCGGCTCGAATCCTTCCACTTCCAGCGTCGACCAGTTGGTACGGCCGGCACACCCGGCCTCGTTGCCCACCCAGCGGCAGCCCGGTCCCACATCGCTGAAAATCACGGCATCCGGCTGCAGACGATGCACAGTGGCATTGAACAACGGCCAGTCGTACACCTGCCGGCGCCCCGTGGGGCCCTCCCCGCAGGCACCGTCGAACCACTGCTCGAAAACAGGTCCATACGCACCGCCGAGAACGCTTTCCAGCGTCCGGACGAAAGCGCCATTGTATGCCGGTGTGCCATAGCGTGGATCGTTGCGGTCCCAGGGAGAAATATACACGCCGAACTTGAGCCCGTCTGCCGAACAGGCATCTGAGAGCTCACGCAGCACATCGCCGTTCCCCTCCCGCCAGGCACTCTGAGCGACCGTATGCAAGCTCTCCGGCGAAGGCCAGAGGCAGAAGCCGTCGTGGTGTTTCGCCGTGATAATCACGCCCTTGAAACCCGCAGCTCGCGCCACGGCCGTCCACTGCCGGCAATCCAGGTCCGTAGGGCAGAAGATATCTTCCGGTTCAGTGCCGGTTCCCCACTCCGCTCCGGTGAACGTATTCGGGCCGAAATGGCAGAACAGGTTCATTTCCATCTGCTGCCACGCCAGCTGTTGCGGCGTAGGGCAGGCGCCGTAGGGCACAGGCGCCGACTGGCAGCCGGCCGCAAGCAAGAGCAAGAGCGAAAGGAAATAAACGTTTATAACCGTGTAGCTACGCATGATTCAAAGTTTTGGCCTTGTGAATTTACGGATTATTTCATACATTTGTTTTTTAAGACCGAAAAAAATGAAGAGAATAGCCATCCCCAGCTCGGAACTCATTATCAACGAAGACGGTTCCGTGTTCCATCTCCATATCAAACCCGAAGACCTGGCCGATACCGTCATCATGATGGGCGACCCTGACCGCGTCAACGCCATTTCCTACCTTTTCGATTCCATCGAAGTGGACAAGCAATCGCGTGAATTCCATACCATTACCGGAAAATACCAAGGCAAACGTGTCACCGCCCTCTCCCATGGCATCGGCTCTGACAACATCGATATCGTGATGACCGAGCTCGACGCCCTGGCCAACATTGATTTCAAGACCCGGATGCCCAAAGTGAAACATCGCCGCCTGTCCATCCTCCGCATCGGCACCTGCGGCGCCGCCCAGCCCGATATTCCGCTGGGGAGCTATATCCTGAGCCATATCTCCATCGGTTTCGACGGTGTACTCAACTGGTACAAAGACGGTGAAAAGATATTCCTGAAAGACTTCGAAGACGCTTTCGTCAAGCACATGGACTGGCCGGAGCGTCTCGGACGTCCCTATTTCGTCCGCGCCAGCGATACCCTCATCCGGAAGTTCCAGGGCTGGACCTACAAGGGAATGACCGTTTCGGCACCCGGTTTCTATGGCCCCCAGGGCCGCTCCGTCCGACTGGACCTGACGATTCCCGACCTGATCCCGAAGCTGGAGAGTTTCGAACACGAAGGATACCGCGTGAGCAACATCGAAATGGAAAGTTCCTGCCTGGCCGGTCTCGCCGCCCTGCTCGGCCACGATGCCGTCACAGTTTGCCTGGCCATCGCCAACCGGCATATCAAGGAAAGCAATCCCGACTATAAACCGCTGATTGCGCAGTTACTCTGGCGCTCGCTCGAAACCATGACCGCCTGACATGCCTGTCGATCCCGAAGTATTGGAACCGCTGGTCGCGCTGTTCGACGACCGGGACAGCGTAGTGACTGAGCTGGTGGACCAGCGCCTTGCGTCCTTCGGCTCGGAGGTCGTGCGTTCGCTCCACAACCGTGCTGACCGCGAAAGCGATCCTGTACAGAAAGCCGCCATCATCGAACGGGCCCGCCGGCTCAACGCTGAGTTCCGGCTGAGCGATTTTCAATCTTTCATCCAGCATTCCCCCGCCCCGCTTTCCCTGTTCGAAGGCGGATGGATCATTAGTTCGCTGCTCGACTGGACGCTGAGCCGCGAGCGTTACGAATCGCTTTTCTACCAGTGTCTGGAAGCTTACCAGCTGGAACACTCGGATTTGCGGACCGGCGTGGAAAATATCCGTATCCTGAACCACGTCTTCTATCACCGTCTCAAGTTCACGCTCTACGACGTGCAGCTCAAGGATCCGCAACACGCCCTGCTGGGCGACTCGCTGCAGAGCCGGGGCGGCAATCCATTCGTACTGTCTTACATCTACCTGGCCATCTGCCAGAGTGCCGGGCTTCCGGTCGAATTGCTCTGCTTCCCGGGAGGTTTCGTTCCCACCTATGTGGAGAACGGACGCATCCAGTTCTATATCAACGTATATCGTGGCGGGGAGCTTTTCCCGCAGGACAGGCTGGAAACCTTCCTGAGAGCCACGGGCCTGCAGATCGACCGGAACGCCTTCCGACGCCGCGACGAGTCGTCCATGCTGACGCTCTATCTCGAATCTCTTCTCTACATCTATTCCGGGAAAAAGGACGAAAAAAAGAGCGCGCTCATCGAACGCGCCCTCGACATGCTCGGTCCGGAACGTTTCCTCACGATCGACGCCCCCGAATAGTCAGATTTCCGCCAGAATTGAAGTTACACCCTTCACTAATTCCCCTTCCTTGACGAGGATTTTTGCATCGAGGGGAAGATAATAGTCGATGCGGGAGCCGAATTTGATGATGCCACACTGGTCGCCGGCTTTCACCGGCATGCCTTCTTTGGCATAACAGACGATCCGGCGCGCAAAACCGCCGGCCAACTGCTTGAACAACACTTCCTTGCCTTCAGGCGTGCGGATGGCCGTGCAGAAATGCTCATTCTCCTCGGAAGCCTTGGGCTTGAACGCCAGCAGATGCTTGCCCGGGAAATACTCGGCATAGGAAACCGTCCCGGTCACAGGCCAGAAATTGGCGTGCAGGTCCCAGAAATCCATGTAGACCGAGATCATCATGCATTCCCGCTGCAGGTAGCCGTCGGCATAGACTTTCCCGATGAAAACCACTTTTCCGTCGGAAACGGCTGACACGCGGTGCCCGTCGCCGGCCGGGACGCGGTCGGGAACCATGTGGAAATAGGTCTGCCAGGCACAGAACCATATGAAGCCAAGCGTCAGCGGCAGATTGATCCACCATTGGGGAACCCAGCGCCAGAGGACGAACACGACCGCCGCACTGAACAGATAGACAGCCAGTACCGTTCCGTAGGTGTTTTTGTCGAGGCGCATACGATCAGATCAGTTGGAGTAAGACAAGATATATCGCGGCGATCGGGAATACGAAGAGGGCGTCGTCGAAACGGTCGAGCACTCCGCCATGGCCGGGAATCAGGCGGCCGGCATCCTTCACGCCGGCATGCCGCTTGACCAGCGACTCGTACAGGTCGCCCACGACGCCGAGCGTCGACACGATCACAGCCAGCATCATCCAGTGGAACAACGCCATCACCTCCGCACCCCAGAGAGCCCAGACAGCCCAGGCGGCCAGGAAAGTAAACAGTGTGCCCCCCACCACGCCGATCCAGGATTTCTTGGGAGAAAGCGCCGGGAAGAGCTTGCGGCTGTTCGGACGTTGTCCGAACAACATGCCGAAGCAATAGGCACCGATATCACAACACCAGACCAGCACGAAAATGCCCAGGTTCAACTTCCAGGAGAAAACCCCGCACGGGAAACCCAGACGGAGCAGGCTCAGGAGCATCGGCAGCACATAGACCAAGGGAAAATAAGGCGCAGTGACAAAATCGTGTCCGTCCACCCCGTCGAACAGCTGACAGATCCACGCATCCATCACGGGAACCAGGCCCAGCAGCATCCAGCGGGCGGGCAGCGCCGCATAGAGCGTAAAGAAATACAGGACCGTCATCAGCACCAGTGTCACGATGACCAGCGCTTCCTCCTTCCAGTAGCGTCGGGTACAGGTCAAGCGATAGAATTCCAACGCCAGCGTCACCCCCAGGAAGGCACACAGCACAAGCAAGGCGACAGGATGCAGCAGCGCGCCGATGACGACCACCAGAAACAGCAGCCCGTATACGATCCGGTTCACCAACGCTCCCTTTCCCATCGTCAGGCCTCCGCGATTGTCGTTGCCGGTGTCTCCGCCGGAGTCTCAGCCGGATCTTCGCGCAACAGTTTGTTGGGATCCACCCCGCCCTGACGAGGGCCGAAGATGGCTTCCAGGTCTTCGGAGAACACCACTTCGCGCTCCAGCAACAGCTGCGCCAGCTGCTCGAAGCCCGCTCGATGCTCCGTCAGGACCTTATAGGCCGTCTCATGTGCCTGCGCGATGAGCCGCTTCACTTCCTCGTCGATCAGTTCCGCCGTCTTTTCGCTGTAAGGCTTGCTGAAAGCCATGTCACGGCTGCCGGTGGAATCGTAATATGAAAGATGGCCGACCTTGTCGCTCATGCCGAAATAGGTCACCATGGCATAGGCCTGCTTGGTCAGTTTCTCCAGGTCGGAAAGAGCACCGGTCGAGATGCGGCCGTTGACGAGTTCCTCGGCCACGCGGCCGCCGATGGTCGCCGCCATCTCGTCCATCATCTGTTCGGTGGTGGTGAGCTGACGTTCTTCGGGCAGGTACCAGGCGGCGCCCAGACTCTGTCCGCGCGGGATGATGGTGACTTTCAGCAAGGGATTGGCGTTGGGAAGCAGCCAGCTGACGGTGGCATGTCCGGCCTCATGATGGGCGATGGTCTTCTTCTCTTCCGGCGTGATGATCTTGCTCTTGCGTTCCAGGCCGCCGACGATGCGGTCGATGGCGTCCAGGAAGTCCTGTTTATCTACGAATTCCTTGTTCTTGCGGGCGGCGATCAGGGCAGCTTCGTTGCACACGTTGGCAATGTCGGCGCCGCTGAATCCAGGGGTCTGCTTGGCCAGGAAATCCATCTGGAAACCCGGTGCAAGCTTGATGCCGCGCAGGTGAACCTTGAAGATTTCGAGGCGTTCCTTGAGTTCCGGCAGGTCCACATGGATCTGGCGGTCGAAACGGCCGGCACGCATCAAGGCTTTGTCAAGGATATCAGCCCGGTTGGTAGCGGCCAGGATGATGACGCCCGAGTTGGAGCCGAAGCCGTCCATCTCAGTCAGAAGTTGGTTCAGGGTATTCTCACGCTCGTCGTTCGAGGTGAAACCGGCATTCTTGCTGCGAGCGCGGCCCACGGCGTCGATTTCGTCGATAAAGACGATGCAGGGGGCCTTCTCCTTGGCCTGGCGGAAGAGGTCGCGGACGCGGGATGCGCCCACGCCGACGAACATCTCCACGAAATCGGAACCGGACATCGAGAAGAAGGGCACGTCAGCCTCTCCGGCCACGGCCTTGGCGAGCAGCGTCTTGCCGGTACCCGGAGGGCCTACCAGGAGGGCGCCCTTGGGGATCTTGCCACCCAGGGCGGTGTATTTCTTGGGATTCTTCAGGAAATCCACGATTTCTTTCACTTCGACTTTCGCTTCTTCCATGCCGGCCACGTCCTTGAAGGTGACTTTCACGTTGTTGGACTTCTCATACAGCTTGGCCTGCGACTTCCCGACATTGAAGATGCCGCCGCCGGCGCCGCCACCCATGCCGCGCATAGGCCGCATGAAGATGAAAAACATGCCCAGCAGCAACAGCGGGAAGATGATCCATTCGATGATCGGTCCCCAGTAGTTCTTATGTTCGTCGATCACCACCTTGAACTGTAGTTCAGGGGGCAGGGATTCCACGAGTGTGTCAAACTGGGTTTCAGCATCGAATTGCTCAGAAACGAGGAAATAGAAATGCGGACCGGCCTTAGGCTCGCGGCCGCCGTAGAGGTTCTTGTATTTGTCAAGCGAAGCTTGTTTCAGATAGATTTCTCCTTTGTACTCGTTGCGGACAAAGACCAGCTTGTCCACGTCGCCGCTGACCAGCAGGCCATCCTTGACGTCGATCCATTCCTTTTTCAGCGGGTTGGCGGTACCGGTGGAGGACCACATGTAGGCCAGTCCCAGCAGCAGGAACAGATAGACCAGGGAGAACCAGTTGAAACCCCGCCGCGGCTGGCGCGACGGGCGCGGACGGCGGTTACCGCCATCCTGCGGATATTTGTTGTTGTTTTCTTCCATTAATCTTTCGAATCGGTATAAGGGGTTTTCACAGCGTCGGCCCACAGATCTTCCAGCCTGTAGAACAGGCGCTGGTCAGTCTTGAAAATATGGACTACGATATCGCTGTAATCAAGAATGATCCAGAAAGCGTTCTCGCGGCCCTGCTTGCGCAGCACGCTGCGGCCGTACTCCTTCTCCATCATTTCTTCGACATTGTCGGAAATGGCGACGACCTGGGTCGTCGAGTCTGCGTTGCAAATCACGAAATGGTCGGCGATGGCCGTCCCGATCTTCGTCAGGTCGAGCGATACCACATCCTGTGCTTTCTTCTCCAGCATTGCGTCGGCAATCACGCCGACTTCACTCTTGGTCTTCATCAATTTTTGAACTATCTTTGCAATATAATTGAACTTACAAAGATAATTATTTTTACAAATATCCGGCCATCCGCAGCCAACTGAAAAAATGGCAGATTCCATCCATTGGTTCGACAGTATCGACTCCACCAACACCCGCCTGCTGGCAGACAAGGATTCCCTCCCCGACCGTAGCGTTTATGCCGCCTTGTTCCAGACTGCGGGCCGCGGCCAGAAAGGCAATCGCTGGGAAAGCCGTTCCGGAGAAAATCTCACCTTCTCCATCCTCCTCAAGCCGGAAGGAATCCTGGCGCGAGAGCAGTTCATCCTGTCGCAGGTCGTCGCCCTGGGCTTGCTCGATTTCCTGCGAAGCGAGCAGGTGAAGGCCACGATCAAGTGGCCGAACGACATTTACGTCGCAGACAAGAAGATTTGTGGCACCCTGATCGAGCCTTCGCTCTCGGAAGGGCGGCTCAGTTCTGCCGTAGCGGGCATCGGGCTGAACCTGAACCAGAAAGATTTCGATCCGAGCCTTCCCAATCCCACTTCCCTGTCTCTGGTCACGAGACGGAGCTATGATGTAAAGGAAACGCTGCCCCGGGTGCTGGAGCCCATTTTTGCGCGTTGCGACAAGCTATATTCTCCCTATGCCCGCAACGGATATGATGCGGAGTACATGGAGCATCTTTACCGGCGTGGCGGATGGCATGCTTTCGAAGAGCTGCCTGTCAGCGTCGTCCCGACCGAACACCGCAACGGCACCCGCATCGAAGCCCGCATCCTCGGCATCGACACGGACGCCCGCCTCCTCCTCGAACACCGCAACGGCACCATCCATACCTACGGCTTCAAGGAAATCAAATACATCCTCTGATTCCCATCTCCTACGGCTTGTGAGCATGGGAGAGATGTGACGACGCTGGAGCTTTTGGCGAAAAAGGAACGTGCGGGAGCCTTGTGCAGGGAGCGGTGCTTGCATGACGGCGTCTGTTTGACGACCGTTACGGGCCCATAGGGACCGTAAAAGGGAGGAGTTAGCCGTCAAGCGACCGGGTGAGCTCCTTTTTCGACAGCTAGCGGAAGCGCGTCACATCTCTCCCATGCTCACAAGCCTAAAACAAGACATCGATCTTCGATGAAATATACCATCCCCAAATGAGGCCGGTGGTGAGGATGGAAGGCGCAAAATACGGCCGCCATCCTCAAGAGAGAGGGCTGATGAGGATGGCGGGGAAAGATGCCGGGTCAAGCCCGGCAAAACGTTATTACGCGTTTTTCAGGGCACGGATGGCGGCCAAGGGGTTGGGAGTGGCGAAGGCGGCGGCTCCGGCGACAAACACGCCGGCGCCGAGACGTTCGAGTTCGGCGATGTTCGCCGTGCTGACACCGCCATCGACTTCGATGAAACAGTCGGCACCCTGTGCTGCAATCATTTCCGCCAGAACCCCTACCTTTTCCGTCGTCTCCGGAATGTACTTCTGGCCGCTGTAACCCGGATGAACGCCCATCACTACCACATAGTCGAGCATGCGCAACCAGGGAATCAGGTTCTCGGCCGGCGTCTCGGGATTGATCGCTACGCCGACACCCATTCCGTAGTCACGCACCAGCTTGATCGTAGATCTCAGCCGTCGGCTGTTGCAGGCCTCGTAGTGAAAACTCAGGTACTGCACCCCCAGCTGGGCGAAACGCTCCACGTAAGTCCACGGCTCAATGATCATCAAGTGCGCATCAAGCGGCTTTTTCGCCACGCGGGCGATGGCCTTGCATACCGGGAAACCGAAAGAAATGTTCGGCACGAAGATACCGTCCATCACATCCAGATGGAACCAGCCCGCCACGCTGCGGTTGACCAGACGGCAATCCCGGTCGAGGTTGCCGAAGTCGGCGGAGAGCATCGAAGGAGCAATGACGCGCGGCATGGCTAGATGGTTTTAAGAACATCGAGCAACACGGAATAGAAACGGTCGAGAGACGCCAGGTCGAGCCGTTCGCCAGGCGCGTGGACACCCCGCAACGTTGGCCCGAAAGCTATCATGTCCACGTCGGGGAACTTCTCCGTGAAGAGGCCGCATTCCAGGCCGGCATGAATGGCACGCACCACCGGTTCCCGGCCGAAGAGACGCTTGTAAGAAGCTACGCAAACATCTTTGACCGGAGAATTGACATTCGGTTTCCAACCAGGATAACCATCTGAATGCTTTACTTTTGCACCCGCCAACTCAAGTACGGCTGCAACTCTCTGCGCCAAGAAAATCCGCTGGCTGTCGACCGCACTGCGCTGCATGGTTCCGACCATGATCTTGTGGTCTTCCATCTTGACGGACGCCAGGTTGGTGGACGTTTCGATAAGTCCCGGGATGTCGGCGCTCATGGCTATCACACCATGCGGAATGGCGATCAGCGCCTGCACCAGCCGGCGCGCCGTGCCACGGTCGATGACGCCTTCTTCCCAGACAACCGGTTCGATCGTGCAGAAGACACCCGGATCGGTCACGGCAAATTCATTCTTGATCCGCCGGGAGAAATCTTCGAACAGCTCCATGAGTTTCTTTTCGTTGCGCGGCGGGACCGCGAGGACCACTTCCCCGCTCCGGGCTATGGCGTTGCGCTTGTTGCCGGCTTCGATGCGGCAAAGTCCCACGTTGAGATCCAGGGCCTCATTGACGAAACGGGCCAGCTGCTGTACGGCATTGATCCGGTTCTTGTCGATGTCATCACCACTGTGTCCACCCTGGCCGCCACCAATGAAGAATTTGCGGAAATAAGTACGGGTACGCAAAGGACGCACCCGGTACGAGAATGTACCCACGGTATCCATGCCGCCGGCACAACCGATGCAGAAATAGCCTTCATCCTCGTCGTCGAGGTTGATGAGGGTCTTGCCCGTGATGAAACCTTTCTTGACGGCACGGGCGCCGTCCAGGCCCGTCTCCTCCGAAACCGTGAAGAGACATTCGATGCGCGGATGCTCGATTGCGTCGTCGTCGAGGATGGCCAGAGCCGTCGCCACGCCGATGCCGTTGTCGGCGCCGAGCGTCGTGTCATGGGCGACCATCCATCCGTCCTCGATCACGAACTGGATCGGATCCTTGGAGAAATCGAAATCCGATCCGGCAACCTTTTCGCAGACCATGTCGGTATGGCCCTGCAGGACGACGGTGGGACGGTTCTCGTATCCTTTGGATGCCGGCTTGGCAATCATCACGTTGCCGACCTTGTCGACCTTGCATTCCAGCTTGCGCTCTTTCGCAAACTGCTGCAGATAAGCGACGATTTGTTCCTCGTGGCCCGATTCCCTGGGTATACGGGTAATCTCACGGAAAAAATGCAAGACTTTTTCTGTATTCATCATGACGATATGTTTAGCGGTTGGTTATTCGGGACTGTTGAGCTGGCGCTCAATGTCGTGGACATAGCCGCGGAAACTGCGGTCGGTGTCCATCAGGTCGCTCACCTGGTTGCAGGCATGCAGGACAGTGGCGTGGTCTTTTCCGCCCAGCTGGGCGCCGATCGATGAAAGCGAGGTCTTGGTCAGGTTGCGGCTCAGATACATGGCGATCTGGCGGGCCTGAACGATCTCGCGCTTGCGGGTCTTCGACAGGAAGATGTCGTCGCTGATACCGAAATAGTTGCAAACGGCCTCCTGAATCTTGCCCACCGAAATCTCGCTCTTGGGATCGGTCACGATGCGGTCGACCAGCCGCTGCGCGAGCTCCATGGTGATCTCCTGCTTGTTGAAGGTGGCGTTGGCGATCAGGGAATACAGGATGCCTTCCAGTTCACGGACATTGGACTTGACGCTGCGGGCCACGAAGGCAAGGATGTCCTCGGAAATGGTGACTCCTTCGCGGGCACACTTCGACTGCAGGATGGCCAGCCGCGTCTCGTAGGTCGGCGGCAACAGTTCAGCGTTCAGGCCCCACTTGAAGCGGGAAAGCAGGCGCTGGTCGAGGCCCTGCAGCTCCACCGGGGGCTTGTCGGACGTGAGGATCAGCTGCTTGCCGCTCTGGTGCAGGTAATTGAATATATGGAAGAAGGCGCCCTGCGTGCCTTTCTTCTCGGCGAAATCCTGCACGTCGTCGATAATCAGCACGTCGATGAGCTGGTAGAAACGGAGGAAATCGGCCACCTTGTTGCCGTTGTTCGCGCTCTTGGCCGAACAGGCGGCATTCATATACTGATTCTGGAAGGTGTTCGCACTGACGTAGAGCACCTGTTTCTCCGGGTAACGGGCCTTGACAGCAATGCCCACAGCCTGGGCAAGGTGCGTCTTGCCGAGACCGGGGCCGCCATAGATGAACAGCGGGTTGAAGGCGCTGCGGCCCGGATTGACGGAGATGCTCTCTCCTGCCGAGCGGCCGAGGCGGTTGCACGGCCCTTCGATGAAGTTCTCGAAGTTGTAGATGGGATTGAGGCAGGGATCGATGTTGAGCTTGCGCAGGCCCGGAATGATATAGGGACTGCCGGTATAGTGGTCGCCCACTTCGGGGATGGGGATCTCAGCGTTACGCGGTTTTCCGCCCTTCGGCCGCTCTTCCATATAGATGTCGTCGAGGATGCGGACCTTGTAGACGAGCGAGGCGCCGGAACCGATCTCCCTGCGGAGCACTTTGCTCAGGATGCCGATGAAATGCTCCTCGATGTACTCGCGCCAAAAGTCGGAAGGGACCTCGATCGTCAGCCGCTGCGCCTCGAGCGCAATCGGCTTGACCGGGCCAAACCAGGTCTTGAAAGATTCTTCATTCAGGTTATCCCTGAGAATCTCCAGACAACGGTTCCATACATCTATGACGGGGTTCTCGGAAGTCATCGGTTCAGGTTACTTTCCAACAACAAAATTGGGGAAAAAATGGTGGAAAAAAAAACTTTTTTTTCTTGATTTTTCTCAAAAAAACGCAAGGGCCTGACAATCAAGAAAAAAATTTTTCTGTTTTTGTTCTGTCCTGATAATCAGGAAATTATAAATATATAAAACGCATATCTCATTGAGGGTTATTGACTTATAACCCTAACAATGCTTAAAATTTTAAGGGGTCTTAATCGATCTTGACGACGAAGGCGCCGGGGAACTTTTTCTGAATGCCCGGAAGGCGGCGGGCGGCCTCTTCTTTCGAAGGATAGTTACCAACAGAATACTTGTAAAAACCGTTGATAAACCGCACCCGGTATTCCTGCACGCCCTTGAGTTCAGGAGCGCCGTTTTTCAATTTCTTGGATGAAGCCAGGATCTGGATTTCATAGTGCGGGCCTACGACGGCAGCCGGCGGCGCGGGTGGATTCACCGGTTCGTCGTCGGCATTGTCCAGGACAGCCGGATCGAAACTGAAGGAGCCGTCCGAATCATAGGTATTCTTGAAAGAGACGAAGGCATCGAAGATATCGTTCGCGATTTTCTGCCGGCTTTCGGCCTGGTTGAGGGTCGTCCGGTCGGAGCTGTTGGAAAGAAATCCCACCTCGATCAGTACCGACGGCATCGTCGTCCGCCAGAGGACCATCAGCGGCGCCTGCCGCACGCCCCGGCTTTTCTTGATGGGGCCGTTGCTGATGAAATTCTGTTGCACCAGCGAGGCGAAGGCGATGCTCTGCTCGAAATGCGCGTTCTGCATCAGGTTGAAGATGATGTACGACTCGGGATTGTCGGGATCAAAGCCCTCATAGGTCGTTGTATAGTCCTGCTCCAGGAGAATCACGGAATTCTCCCGCTGGCAGACGGCCATGTTCGACTCGCTCTTGTCGGTACCCATCACGAAGGTCTCGGTACCCGAAGCCGCCGTGGATTTGGCGGAGTTCACATGGATGGAAATGAAAAGGTCGGCATGGTTGCGGTTGGCGATATTGCCGCGTTCGGCCAGTTCCACGAACTTGTCGGTCTTGCGGGTATAAATAACTTTGACATCGGGGCACTCCTTCTGGATACGTTCTCCCAGGCGCAGGGCAAGGTCGAGGTTGATCTGTTTCTCGCTCATCTTGCTCTGTTTCGATATGGCGCCGGGGTCATGGCCGCCGTGGCCGGCATCGATGACCACGGTCCTGAGACGGACGCCTCCCTCCTGTGAAAAAACGGGACAGAAAGGCATCAGGAGCAGAAAAAGGGCCGGCAGGATGAAACCCTGCAGCAGCTGCGCTTTATTTGGCCACGATGGCATATTACTTGCTTATTTTTTATATTTTTGCCATTTAATTAGCAAATATACGAAATTTGTTCAATAATAGAATATCCGCCGGAACCTTGTGCAAGGGATTGTTGACCGCCCTGCTCCTGCTTATTGCCAGAAGCGTGCCGTGTTTCGCACAAGAGCCTGATACGCTGGTGCATGCCAACGTCCGGGATTCCCTGGTATTCCCCTCTGACACGCTGGAGATCACCGCCCTTCCGGATACCCTGGCCCGGCCCGACAGCACCTTCATCCCGCAGGACACCCTTTTCACCCAGCCCAAGGGCATGATCGACCGGCCCGCCTTCTCTACGGCCCGCGACTCCGTAATGGAGGACATCGAGAACAACATCATCTATTATTTCGGCGAAGTCACCGCCAAATACCAGGACATGGAGCTCAAGGCTGACTACATGGCCTACAATACCAAGCTCAACGTCGTCTACGCCAAGGGCACCCGCGACACCATTACCGGTGATGTAACGGGACGCCCCGTCATGACGATGGGCGACAAGGAATATGAGATGGACGAAGTGTACTACAACTTCGAGACCCGCAAGGCCCGCATCAAGAACATGGCCACCCAGCAGAACGAGGGCAAGCTGGTGGGTGAAAAGCTGAAGATGATGCCGGACCAGTCCATCAACATCTCGGGCGGAAAATACACGGTCTGCGACGCCGAGCACCCGCACTACTACCTGAAAATGACCGCCGCCAAGGTCATGACCAAACCCAAGCAGCGCACCATGTTCGGCCCGGCGTATGCCGTGATCGCGGACGTCCCCGTTCCGTTCATCATCCCCTTCGGTTTCGTCCCGGACCGTCCGGACCGTGCCAGCGGCATCCTGATTCCGACCTACGGCGAAGAGAACGCCCGCGGCCTGTACCTGCGCGACTTCGGCTATTCCGTAGTCATCGGCGACTACCTCGACCTGGCCCTGACCGGCGACATCTATTCCTATGGATCCTGGGCGGCGCGTCTCACCTCCCGGTACAAAAAAAGGTACGCCTTCGACGGCTCCGTCTCCATCAACTACTCCGACGACATCACGGGTGAACGCGGCACCGATACCTTTTCCGAATCGAAGAACTTCGGCATCAACTGGAGCCACTCTCAGGATGCCAAGGCCCGTCCCGGAACCTCGTTCCGGGCATCCGTAAACTTCTCCAGCCCGTCGAACAACCGCTACAATTCCACCAGCGTGAGCGACGCCCTGCAGAACCAGGCCTCCTCGTCCATCTCCTGGTCCAAGACATGGACCGGCATGTCGCTGTCGGCCAACTTCCTGCACAGCCAGAACTCCCGCGACAGCTCCTACAGCTTCACCCTGCCCAACATCACCTTCAACGTCAACCGCTTCTATCCTTTCAAGCGAAAGAACCGGGTCGGGAAAGAGCGCTTCTACGAACAGATTTCCTTCAGCTACGGCACGACCTTCCAGAACAAGGTGGGTTTCAAGGCCAGTGAGTTCGCATTCAACCAGGATCTGATCAACAAGATGCAGAGCGGAATGAACCACTCCTTCAACATCGGCCTGCCCGGATTTTCGCTCCTGAAATACCTGCAGTTCACGCCCAGCATCTCCTACGGCATGAACTGGTTCTTCCGGGAGCAGTCCCGCCTGTACAATCCGGAAACGGACAAGGTGGAAACCGTGTGGGGCGACCAGTTCGGCACCTTCGGCATCACACAGACCTATTCGGGCGGCATCTCGATGAACACCCGCATCTACGGTATGTTCCAGTTCGGCAAGCGCAGCAAACTGCAGGCTATCCGCCACATGATCACCCCTTCGCTGAGCTTCTCCTTCAGCCCGAACCTGGCCACGAAAGCCAACGGCTACACAACCTACACCTATACGGACAAAGACGGCGTGGAACGCACCGTCGAATACAACAAATACGCCGGGCAGCTCTACTCACCGCCCGGAACCGGCCGCAATGCCTCACTCTCATTCGGATTTGCCAACAACCTGGAAGCCAAAGTGTTGAAAAACACCGACCCTATGTCGAAGGAGCCCGAAAACCCCAAGGACAAATACAAGAAGATCAAACTGATCGACCAGATGAACCTCACGGGTTCCTACAACTTCCTGGCCGACTCCATGCGCCTGTCGAACCTCAACCTGACGGCCAGCACCACGGTCTTCGGCAAGCTCGGCATCAACGGCAACATGTCCCTGGATCCTTATGCCATCGACGAACACGGCCGGCGCATCAACAAGCTCAACGTCCTGGCGACCGGCATTCCCGTCCGCCTGGTCAATGCCAGCGCCTCCCTCTCCTACTCCATCAACGGCGACGGCTCGTACAAAGGCAATGACGGCCACGGCAACCAGCAGGGAGGCGAGGGGCAGATCCAGGGCGGCCAGACCCAGCCCGATTCCGGTCCCGATTATGCCCGCGTGTACTATCACCCGATTACCGGGGAATACATCCCGGGCGGCTGGGTGTACTACCTCAACCCAAACATTCCCTGGTCGCTGAGCTTCAACTACAACTACTCCTATTCCCGCTCCTACCAGTACGCCAACGAACAGCTCGACATCAAGCACCAGCACATCCAGACCCTCAGTATGTCCGGGCAGATTCGCCTGACCAAGGCCTTGAATTTCAATATCAACACCGGTTTCGACCTGACCAAGATGCAACTCAGCACCACCCAGATCAGCGCCACGTACGACCTGCACTGCTTCACCATCTCCGTGTCGTGGGTCCCGACCGGACAGTGGGAGAGCTGGAGTTTCCGCATCGCAGCCAAGGCTTCGGCCCTGAGCGACATCCTGCAATTCAAGAAATCCGCCAGTTATTGGGATAAATAAATTTTTTTCCCTATCTTTGTGGTATCAAATCTCAACCGGAAGTGCGTCCTGCACGCCGGTTCCCAATCAAACTAGATGTTAGACATACTCGAATTGAACAGCAAGAGTCAAGAAGACCTTGTTGCCATCGCCAAAGAACTGAAAGTTCGCAAACCGGATTCGCTGAGCAAGGAGAATCTCATCTACGCCATTCTTGACGAACAGGCCATCCAAAGCAAGGAATCCCCCGCCAAACAAAGACAACAGCGAAAGAAAGGCGCCAGGAAGGGTGAAACGGCTGATAATGCCGCCTCCCCGGCTGCCGAAACGCCTGTCAACAATACAGCGGCATCCACCCCTGAAGAAGGCGCCGCACCTGCACCCAAGCGCAAACGCGGCCGGCCGAAAAAAGACAATGCCGCACAAGCCATGCCGGAACTGCCCTTGACCGACGCACCCGAAGCCACTGCAGCTCCGGAGGCTCCTGAAGCCCCTGCAGCCGAAAAGCAGCAACCCAGAAAAGGCAAGAAACAGCGTCCCCGCATCGTCGCTGAAGAAAAAGCAGAAACGGCCGTCCAGGTGGACAACCAGGTCGAAACGACGCAGCAGCCTGCCCAGCAGCAACAGCAGCCCAGGCAGCCCAAGCTGCCGCAACAACAGCAGCAGCAACAGCGCAAACCGCAGAACCAGCCGAACCAGCCGAATCAGCAAGGTCAGCAACCTCAACAGCAGAATCAACAGCAGAATCAACAGCAGAATCAGCAGAACCAGCAGCCGTTGCCGCCGAAACAGCCCCGTATCGAATTCGAAGGCATTGTCGAAGCGACCGGCGTGCTCGAAATCATGCCCGACGGTTACGGCTTCCTGCGTTCCTCCGACTATAATTACCTGAACTCTCCGGACGACATCTACGTCTCGCAGAACCAGATCAAGATGTACGCCCTCAAGACGGGCGACACCATCCTCGGCGAGATCCGTCCGCCGCGCGAAGGTGACAAATATTTCCCGCTGGTCAAGATCAACCGCATCAACGGACGTTCTCCGGAATTCATCCGCGACCGCGTCCCGTTCGATTTCCTTACGCCACTCTTCCCGAACGAGAAATTCAACCTCACCGGACACGGTCACAACAGCAACATCTCGGTCCGCGTGGTGGACCTCTTCACCCCCATCGGAAAAGGCCAGCGCGGCCTGATCGTGGCCCAGCCCAAGACCGGCAAGACCGTGCTGCTCAAGGACATCGCCAACGCCATCGCCGACAACCATCCGGAAGTATACATGATCGTCCTGCTCATCGACGAACGTCCGGAGGAGGTGACCGACATGCAGCGCAGCGTCAAAGCGGAAGTTATCGCCTCGACCTTCGACGAACCTGCCGACCACCACGTGAAAGTGGCCAACATGGTGCTGGAAAAAGCCAAGCGCCTGGTGGAATGCGGACACGACGTCGTGATCCTGCTCGACTCGATTACCCGTCTGGCACGCGCTTTCAACACGGTGCAGCCTGCTTCAGGCAAAGTGCTTTCCGGCGGTGTGGATGCCAATGCCCTCCACAAGCCCAAACGTTTCTTCGGCGCAGCCCGCAACATTGAAGGCGGCGGATCGCTCACCATCCTGGCCACGGCCCTCACTGAGACCGGTTCAAAGATGGACGATGTGATCTTCGAGGAATTCAAAGGCACCGGCAACCTGGAGCTCCAGCTCGACCGCAAGCTCTCCAACCGCCGCATCTTCCCGGCTGTCGACGTGACGCTCAGCTCCACGCGCCGCGATGACCTGCTCTACGATCCCGAGTACATCAACCGCATCTGGATCTTGCGCAACCACCTGGCTGACATGACCTCGCTTGAGGCCATGGAATTCATGAAGAGCCGTCTCGAAAAGACGCGCGACAACGAGGAATTCCTGATCTCGATGAACGGCGACAAATTGAGTTAAGCCCGTCTGCCTGGAATTTAGTCAGAAGGCTCTCCACTGTCCGGTGCGGGAGCCTTCGCTTTGCTTTTGGAGAACAACCACGACATGAAATCGGGCATCTCGAAGGCTTTCCACCAGCACACGTGTCCGCAACCGGGGAACTCATGGTAGCGCACATCCGCTCCGGCGGCCTTCAGTGCCCGGTAGGCATCCCTTGAGCCGGAAACCGGGACGGCAGGGTCGCTGTCGCCATGATAAAGGCTGAACGAAACGCCCTCGAATTTTCCGAGCCGTTCCGGGTTGATGTCTCCGCAGATGGGCACGGCGGCAGCAAAAATATCAGGATGACGGGCGACTGCGTCGAAAGCACCGATTCCTCCCATCGACATTCCATAGATGTATACCCGGTCCGGATCGACGTCGGGACGCTGCAGAAAAAGATGGACAAGTTCCATTACCTCCTTCATGATCCTGCTTTCCGGGTAGTCTTTCGGAAAATCGTATGAGTCGGGGCTCACATCGAAGGCCCAGGTATGGTCCGCCGGGCACTGCGGCACGATGACAAAGCAGGGATAATCCTCACGATTGCAAGGATTGAGGAACATCTGGGCACCGAAGATGGTCTTCTCGTTGTCGCTGCCGCGCTCGCCGGACGTATGCAGATACAGGACAAGCGGATATCGCTCGATATCTTCCCGCTTGTCCGGGGTGAGGTAACGGTAAAGGAGGGTGTCGCCGTCCGAGCAACGCAGCTTTCCGTATTCGTAAGACTGGGCCTCCACCGTCAGCACGGAAAAGAAGGCCAGCCACAGAAGACACCAATATTTCATAGATACGCGCTATTTTTTCCAAAACTAATAAAAAATGGTGAGATATTCGTTAAAAATATTTTGCCAGTCGGAAAAAACTTCATACATTTGCAGTCCCAAAACAAAGGGACATGCTTCCTTAGCTCAGTTGGTAGAGCACGACACTCTTAATGTTGGGGTCCAGGGTTCGAGCCCCTGAGGGAGCACGAAAAAAGCCGCTGCGTTGCAGCGGCTTTTTTCGTGCCGGGCCGACACTATTCCAATAGAAGTTCATTATCTTTGTATGATAATTGGACTGCATTGAGCCAGCTTGTAGATATATTAAGGGAGCGGAAGACGCTCGATGACGGAGGCCTCCGGGAACTGTTGGAGACCAGAGACGAATCCGTCGTAGAAGAACTGTATCGCAATGCACGGGAAGTGGCGGTCGGGCAGTTCGGACGAGAGATCTGGCTTCGGGCGCTCATCGAATGGAGCAACGTGTGCCGCAACGACTGTTACTACTGCGGCATCCGGCGCAGCAACCAGACACTCCCCCGCTATTCCCTTTCCCACGAAGAAATCCTGTCCTGCTGCGACCAGGCCTGGCGCCTGGGCCTGCGGACCTTCGTGCTGCAGGGCGGCGAAAACCCTCATGCCGCAGAAGCCCTGGCCCCGACCGTCGCCGAAATGCGCTCCTCCTGGCCCGACGCGGCCATCACCCTCTCGCTGGGAGAACTTCCCTTTAAAACCTATGCCCTGCTGCGCCGCAGCGGAGCCAACCGCTACCTGCTTCGCCATGAGACGGCGAACCCCGCTCATTACAACCAGCTGCATCCCGCTTCCATGCGACTGGAAAACCGCCTTGCCTGCCTGCAGGAACTGCAGCGGCTCGGCTTCCGGACCGGCATGGGCATGATGGTAGGCAGCCCTTTCCAGACCACCGAAGACCTCATCGCCGACATCCGGCTCATCCAACGATTCCAACCCGGCATGATCGGCCTGGGACCCTTTATCCCTCACCCCGACACACCGCTGGGTCAATATCCTGCAGGCAACGCCGGAGAAACCCTGCGGCTCTACGCCATCCTGCGCCTCATGCTGCCGCAGGCATGGATACCATCCACTACAGCTCTCTCCACCCTGCGCCCCGACGGCCGCAAGGCCGGCATCCTGGCCGGCGCCAATGTGGTGATGCCCAATTTCACACCAGCCTCCCGACGCGGCGACTATGCCCTCTATGCAGGGAAGAGCGCCCCTGCCGTCGAAGCCGCCGACAACCTGAATCAACTCATCCAAGAAATAGAAAGTATCGGATATCATGTATAATCCTTTATCCACCCATGCCGACGAATTCATCGACCATGCCGAGGTCCTTGAAAGCCTGGCTGAAGCATCACGTGAAAGCCGAAACCCGCAGCGTGTCCGCGAAATCCTGGAGAAGGCGGCCCTCTGCAAGGGACTGACCCACCGTGAAGCGGCCATCCTGCTCGACTGTGACGACCCCACGCTCGAAGCACGGCTCTACGAGCTCGCCGGCGAGATCAAACAACGTTTCTACGGCAACCGCATCGTGCTCTTCGCACCGCTCTATCTGTCGAACTACTGCATCAACGGCTGCGTATACTGCCCCTATCACGCCAAGAACCGCAGCATTCCCCGCAAGAAACTTTCGCAGGAAGAAATCGCAGAAGAAGTACGGGCGCTCATCCGTACCGGACACAAACGCCTGGCCGTGGAAGCCGGCGAAGATCCCAGGCACAATCCGCTGGAATATATCCTCGATTCCATCAAGACCATCTACTCCGTCCGGGAGGGCGGCAATTCCATCCGCAGGGTGAACGTCAATATCGCTGCCACGGATGTTGAATCATATCGCAAGCTCAAGGCTGCCGGCATCGGCACCTATATCCTCTTCCAGGAAACTTACAACCGGCAGCAGTACGAAAGCCTGCACCCCACCGGGCCCAAGAGCAATTACGAATGGCACACCGAAGCCATGGACCGCGCCCAGGAAGGCGGCTGCGACGACGTGGGCGTGGGTGTCCTCTTCGGACTGGGCGGCTATCGCTACGAACTCACCGCCCTGCTGATGCACGCCGAGCACCTGGAGGCACGTTTCGGCGTCGGCCCGCATACCATCAGCATGCCCCGCATCTGTCCGGCCGACGACGTGTCGCTCGACAGTTTCCCGGATGCGCTGCCCGACAGCATTTTCCGCAAGATAGTAGCCGTGCTCCGCGTGGCCGTGCCCTACACCGGCATGATCATTTCCACCCGTGAATCCGCCCGGATGCGGGAACAACTCCTCCACTGCGGCGTTTCGCAGATCAGCGGCGGCTCTCGCACGAGCGTAGGCGGCTATACGACCGAAGAGCGCCACGATGAGACGGCCCAATTCGACGTGTCCGACACCCGTCCGCTCGATGACGTGGTGCGCTGGCTGCTGGAACAGGACCACATTCCGAGTTTCTGCACGGCCTGCTACCGCGAAGGGCGCACCGGCGACCGCTTCATGGCGCTTTGCAAGAGCGGAAAAATCAGCCTCTGCTGCACGCCGAACGCGCTGATGACCCTCAAGGAATATCTGATGGACTACGCTTCACCGGCTACCCGCGCGGAAGGTGAACGGCTCATCGCCTCCTCGCTGGGCGACATCCCGGAAGGCCGCGTCCGCGAAAAGACCATTGAACGCCTCGCCCGCATCGAAGCCGGCGAAAGGGATTTCCGCTTCTGACATGGACAGGACCGTCATCGCTTTCTTCGGACCTACCAACAGCGGCAAGTCGACGCTGGTCAACGCCATCGCCGGCCAGCAGGTGTCACTGGTCAGCCCCGTTCCCGGGACGACGACCGATCCGGTGCGGAAGCTGATCGAACTGCCCGGCCTGGGTCCGTGCGTGCTCATCGATACCGCCGGCCTCGACGATGTGTCCGTGCTCGGCGCCGAGCGCCGGCGTCTGACGCTGTCCATCCTGGATGAGACAGACATTGCCGTGTTCGTGGGAGAATCCATCCCGGATATCATCCGGAAGGCAGACATCCCGGTCGTGGCCTACAGGCAGGGGGAATCCGTCGAATCGCTGCTGCAGCGCATCGCAGCGGCTGTTCCCCAACAGGAGGAACGCTTCCTGACCGGCGATCTGGTGACGGCCGGCGACACCGTGCTGCTGGTCATGCCGCAGGACAGCGAGGCGCCCAAGGGCCGCCTGATCCTGCCGCAGGTGCAGGTGATCCGCGAACTGCTCGACCGCGGCTGCACGCCGCTGTGCTGCACGCCGGATTCACTGCCTGCCGCCCTCGCCTCCCTCAAGGCGCTGCCGGCGCTGACCATCACCGATGCATCGGTGTTCAAGACTGTCAATGCAGTCCTGCCGCCTGCAGCTCCGCTGACGGCTTTCTCTGTGCTGCTGGCTGCTGCAAAGGGCGATGTCCGGACGTTTGTCGAAGGGGCCGCCGCCATCGACCGGCTCACAGCGCACTCGCGCGTGCTGATTGCCGAAGCCTGCTCGCATGTGCCCGATACGGAGGATATCGGACGCGTGAAGATTCCGAATCTTCTGCGCTCCGCACACGGCACGCAAAAGATCGATATCGCGGCGGGTAATGACTTCCCGGAGGACCTCTCCGGCTACGACCTGGTCATCCATTGCGGCGCTTGCGTGGCAACGCGTACGCTGGTACGGGCACGAACGAGAAAGGCACTCCTTGCGGGAGTGCCCATCACCAATTACGGCATCGCCCTGGCAAAACTGCAGGGCATGCTCGAAAGAATCGTCATTCCCGGTTCTCGAACTCGGAAACAATCTTCTTGATGTCCGCCGGATTCAGACGGCCGTAGACCTTCTCGCCGATCGTGGCTACAGGAGCCAGACCGCAGGCACCCACACAACGCAGGCAGTCGAGCGAGAACTTGCCGTCGGGCGTGGTCTGTCCCACGTCGATGCCCAGCACGCGCTTGAATTCTTCCAGCAGCTTGTCGGCGCCCCGCACGTAGCAGGCGGTTCCCAGGCAGACCGAGATCGGATACTTGCCCTTGGGCGTCATCGTGAAGAACGAATAGAACGTCACCACTCCATAGACCTTCGAAGCGGGAATACCCAGCTTCCTGGCAACGATACGCTGCACAGGCTCAGGCAGATAGCCGAGCTTGGACTGGCATTCGTGCAGGATGGCGATCAGTTCACCGGGATCGTTGTTGAATTGTTCGCAGACCTCCTCCACCTGGCGGACGGCCTCGCAGGATAATTTCATCTCACTCATACTACTGGATCTGTTTGTTGAAATAATGGGTGTGCAGCAGTTCTTCGGAACGCTCACTCAGCGGTTCGCCGAGGAAGTCCTCATACAGCTTGATGATATCGGGGTTCTTGTGGCTCATGCGGATTTCCTTGCCTTCGTCCTCACGGTAGACGGCAGCCGCACGGGCCTGCAGGATCTCGATGTGGCCGTGGTGATACGGCTGGCCGGCGCCTCCGATGCAGCCGCCCGGGCAGGCCATCACTTCCACTACGTGATAGTCCAGTTCGCCTTTGCGCAGCTTGTCCATCAGGATGCGGGCGTTGCTCAGGGTGTGGGCCACGCAGACCTTCAGCGGGAAGCCCGCCAGGTCGATCGTCGCCTCCTTGATGCCCTCGAAGCCACGGACCTGCGTAAACTCGAGCTTGGGCAGGTCCTTGCCGGTATAGACTTCGTACACGGTACGGAGCGCGGCTTCCATCACGCCGCCGGAAGCGCCGAAGATGGCGCCGGCGCCGGACGACTCGCCCATCGGGGTGTCGAACTCGCTGTCGGGCAGTTCGGGGAAACGGATGTTGGCGCGTTTGATCAGCCGCGCGAGTTCGCGGGTTGAGATGGAGTAGTCCACGTCAGGCAGGCCGTCACGGGAGAATTCCGGACGCTCGCACTCGTATTTCTTCGCCAGGCAGGGCATGATCGAGACGACCACCACCTTTTTCGGATCGATGCTCCGCTTCTCGCACCACCAGGTCTTGGCGATGGCGCCGAACATCTGGCCGGGCGATTTGGCGGAAGACGGATAATCCAGCAGGTCGGGATAGTTGTGTTCGAAAAAGTTGACCCAGGCCGGGCAGCATGAGGTCATGATCGGCAGCTTGACGCTCTTGTCGCCGGCCAGGTGTGCCTTCAGGCGCTTGAGGATCTCGGCGCCTTCTTCCATGATGGTCAGGTCGGCGCCGAAATCGGTGTCGAAGACCTTGGTGAAACCCAGGTACTTGAGTGCCGTGACCATCTTGCCGGTGACGATCGATCCCGGTTTCATGCCGAATTCTTCGCCAAGGGCCACACGGACGGCAGGAGCCGGCTGGGCGATGACGATCTTGTTGGGGTCGACCAGGTCGTCGAGCAGGCGGTCGGTGTTGTCACGCTCGGTCAGGGCGCCCGTCGGGCAGACGGCGACGCACTGGCCGCAATAGGTGCAGTCCGTATCCTTGAACATGCGGTCGAAGGTCGGAGCGATGGTGGTGTCGAAACCACGGCGCACGGCGCCGAGGACGCCCACGGACTGGACATTGTTGCACACGCTTTCGCAACGGCGGCAGAGGATGCACTTGTCCATGTTGCGTGTGATGGCGGCCGTGATCTCTTTTTTGCGGGCCGACTGTTCGCCGCCCTGGAAAGGCATCTGGCGGATGTTGAAACGCATCACCAGGCGCTGGAGCTCGCAGTCACTGCATTTCGGGCAGGTAAGGCAGTCGTTCGGGTGGTCGGAGAGCATGAGTTCCGCAATGGTCTTGCGGGCACGGATCACGCGTGCGGAATTGGTGTAGACCACCATGCCTTCGGTACACACCGTGGCGCAGGAAGGGGCCAGGTTGCGGCGTCCCTCCACCTCCACGACGCAGATGCGGCAGGAAGCCGGATTGTTTTTGACGCAGGTGCCCTTGAGGTCGATGTGGCACAGCGTGGGGATGGCGATACCGATGGACGCTGCTGCGTCGAGGATGGTCGTTCCGGGCGCTACGCGCACGGGACGTTTATCGATGCTGAGATTGATTTTCTTTTCCATACGCGACTAGATTACGGAGATGGCACCGAAATGGCAGCGCGAGGTACACATGCCGCAACGGATGCAGACATAAGGATTGATGACGTGCGGTTTGCGGCTCTCGCCCATGATGGCCTGCGCAGGGCAGGACTTGAGGCAGGCCGAGCAGCCTTTGCAACGCTGCGGGTCGATGGTGTAGGTCAGCAGGGCCTTGCACTTCTTCGCGCGGCACTTGTGGGCGCGCACGTGTTCAACGTATTCATCGCGGAAGTTGGCCAGCGTCGAGAGCACCGGGTTCGGGGAGGTCTGTCCCAGACCGCAGAGCGCCGAATCCTTGATGACCGTGGCCAGGTTCTGGAGCTGGTCGAGGTCGGACATCTCGCCCTTGCCCTCGGTGATGCGGGTCAGGATCTCGAGCATGCGCTTGTTGCCGATACGGCAGGGCGTGCATTTTCCGCACGACTCACCCACCGTGAATTCCAGGTAGAATTTGGCGACCGATACCATGCAGTCGTCCTCGTCCATGACGATCATGCCGCCGGAGCCCATCATCGAGCCGGCCGCCGTCAGGCTTTCGTAGTCGATCGGAATATCGAGATGCTTCTCGGTCAGGCAGCCGCCGGAAGGACCGCCGGTCTGCACAGCCTTGAATTTCTTGCCGTTCTTCACGCCGCCGCCGATGTCGTAGATGATCTCGCGCAGGGTCGTGCCCATCGGCACTTCGATCAGGCCCACGTTGTTGATCTTGCCCGCCAGGGCGAAGACCTTGGTGCCTTTCGACTTCTCGGTGCCGATCGACGAGAACCACTCGGGGCCGCGCGTCAGGATGACCGGGATGTTGGCCAGGGTCTCCACGTTGTTCACGTTGGTCGGCTTGCCCATGTAACCGGCTTCTGCCGGGAACGGCGGCTTGAGCGTCGGCTCGCCGCGCTTGCCTTCCATCGAATGGATGAGGGCGGTCTCCTCGCCGCAGACGAAAGCGCCGGCGCCGTAACGGATCTCGATGTCGAAATCGAAGCCCGAACCGAGGATGTCCTTGCCCAGCAAGCCGTATTCACGGGCCTGGGCGATGGCGATCTTCAGGCGTTCGACGGCCAGCGGATACTCGGCACGGATGTAGATCAGGCCGTGGTGCGCCTCGATGCAGTAGCCGCAGATGGTCATGGCCTCGACGATCGAGTTGGGGTCGCCTTCCATGATGGAACGGTCCATGAAGGCGCCCGGGTCACCCTCGTCGGCGTTGCAGACCACGTATTTCTCGTCCGACTTGAACTTGCGGGCAATCTCCCATTTGGTGCCGGTCGGGAAACCGGCGCCGCCGCGACCGCGCAGGCCGGACGCCTTGATATCGTCGAGCACCTCCTGGCTGGGACGTTTCAGGCTCTGGGCCAGGGCCCGGTAGCCATAGCGGCCGATGTACTCGGTGATGTCTTCGGGATTGATGACGCCGCAGTTGCGAAGCGCGACGCGCATCTGCTTGCGGTAGAAATTCATATGCTTGGAGTCGCTCACATGCCTTCCGTTGCCCGGATCGAGATACAGCAGGCGTTCGACACGCTTGCCACCCACGATGTGGGAGGTAATGATCTCCTCCACGTCCGCGGGGCGGACGGATGTGTAGAAGGTATTGTCGGGCATGATCTTGACGATCGGGCCCTTCTCGCAGAAACCGAAGCAACCGGTCACGATCACGTCCACCTTGTCGGCGATGCCGTGTTCCTGGATCGATGCGTGGAAGTTTTCTACGATTTTCGCACTTTCGGAAGCCTTGCAACCCGTACCGCCACAGCAGAGTATCTGGATGTGCGGGGTTCCGGTCTCAAGCCCGCAGGGGGCGATGGTACCGGAGCGTTTGTTGGCCTCCCGGACGGTCAACGCTTTGGACGCTTTCCGTCGGATGCTTTCGAGAGCATCGGCAGAGTTGATTTTCATTATTGTTGGATTAGCAATGATGATTTTTAGTAATACAATTTACAAATTTAGTTTCATTTTTTTCAAAAACCGAGAAAAATCCGGATTATTTGTGTAACTTAGCAAAAACTAAAACTAAAGACTATGTTTTTCCAAGTTTACGGGGCACACGCCCTTTCCCAATGGCTGATGATGCTGGCCGTCCTGGTCGGCCTGATTCTGCTCAACGAATTCGCACGCCGGACCAAGACCGGCGGCATCATCACTTTCCTGGTCGTCCCGATTGTCCTCACCGTTTATTTCCTCGCCATCTGGATCGGCGTCCGGAGCGGTAAAGAGTGGGCGCTTACCAACCAGACCCACGTCTATATGCAGGGCTGGTTCCACTATGCCAAGCTCTATGCCGCCACGGCGGGCTGCATCGGCT
>JAEEGK010000637.1_pt1 | contig 87643 bp, 74 predicted proteins | sample 8958771 | NCBI WGS metagenome assembly JAEEGK01 (sample SAMN16246547, study PRJNA631951) | gut metagenome | biome: gut microbiome; feature: rumen; material: SC-attached | host: Bos | place: Iran: Karaj | collected 2018-10
CAGCCGTGCCATTGCAGATATGGCGTTGAGTCAGGCCGACAATTCCACGATGCGCTATTTCAGCATGTCACGCCAGATTAACAAAGAGAAGCGCCACTACAACAAGATTCTTGAGCAGCGGCAGAAAGGCGGACTCGACATCACGGAGTGGATTGCATGGTATCTGGACTGTATGATGCGTGCGATCAAGGAGTCTGAGATTATGCTCACCTCCATTCTGAACAAGGCTGTTTTCTGGCAGCAGCATGCAGCGGTTGTGATGACAGACCGTCAGAAGAGCACCCTAAATGTATGGCTCGACGGCTATTGCGGCAAGTTGACTGTAAAGAACTGGGCCAAGCAGAGCGGTGCCTCTGTCGATACAGCGGCAAGAGATATAAAAGATTTGGTAGATAAAGGTGTGCTGACAGATCCCGGCAACAAGCTTCGCAATATTGCCTATGGCATTGTCATCTCTCCAGATACCACACTCTGGCCCGCGGTAGATTCGGATTAGCCGCTCGTCGGGACTTTCAGCCCCTTCTTGCGTCCCTCCGGTAGCAAGCGACAAGGTCGAGCGGCCGCTGGGCGCTCCCCGAGTGTTTTCAGGTATTATATTATAAAAATAAGCCGACCCCTGCAAAAAAAACACTATTGAAATTGATTAACCCTCTTATACTGTTCTACCAGTTCAAGCAGTCTCTTGAAAGCCTCTACTCTCTCTGGTTTGAGAGCCCCCGCATTGAGTAGCTTCCTATTGGCTTTAAGCCAATTCAACATATTATGCTCCTCAATCCGGTGCTTGGACGGATTACGATGATTAGTATTGATAAACTCCACCACCTCATTATACTTAGCTTGCCACTTCTCATCCTGCGTCATAACTCCTTAACCTCTATTATTGTGGTTTTACTCTCTTCACGTACTTCATCCACTTCATTAGGCCATGCCAGCCGTTCCGGATGGTATAGAAAAATGATGTAATCGGGCCGAGATTCTCTTCTACCCGATAAACCTCATACCTCCATTTGATTTTATCGGTTCTTAGGAGTCTGCTAAACACCCCATACGGAGTTCTCATCGTCGCTAGATTCTCCGCCAACAGATGGCAATCGTGCTTATCGCTAATCCTAAGCCACAGTGCATAGTCATTATTCTCTTTCACGGTCTGAGCTTGCACTTGCCCAACCTTCTCCGCGTCATACATCACAGTGAGATAGGCAGGCCAGCAGCATTTCAGCATATCCTGATGATTCACGTGCTCCTTACCACTAATCACGACACCACGATTCTCCGAGTTATTATTCATCAGGCCATATTTAGTATATGAAAATGAATACCCATTCTCTTCCATAAACTTAACCTGTTTTTCCAATTTATCTGGAGCCCAAACATCGCCCACATCCAGAAAAGCGATCCACCTGCCACGGGCCTCCTTCAGTAAGGAGTTTCTATTCACAGAAATCCCGCGATCCATGACCGTCTGCGATACCTTGATACGATCAATCACCGTATAATCCTCTCTTCTGATTCTGGCTTCATCCATCAGGTCCATCATCAGAATCATGGTATTGTCCTTCGAGTTATCGTCTAAAAACAGCAGTTCCCAGTTCTTGTAGGTCTGCGCTATGACACTCCTAACGCTTTCCTCCACATACTGAGCCCTATTGTGCGAAAGCATAATGATTGAAACCAATCCTCCTTCTTTTTCCATCTTTAGCCAATAGCAGTTTTTATTGTATCTACGATATAGCGTACATCCTCATCACTTACATATGGACCAGCAGGTAGACACATACCAACCTTAAACACAGCCTCGCTTACCCCATTCACATATGCCGGAGCCGAAGCGTAGCATGGTTGCTTATGCATCGGTTTCCATACTGGTCTTGCCTCAATCCCCGCCTGATCGAGAACCACACGCAGAGCCTCCACATTATCATTCGGCTGACAATCGGTCACTGCCGATGTTGCCGCATGTATCACGCCAGCAGCACCGCCTACTGCACCTGTCACGATCGTCTTGTAAGCATTCTCCTGTCCCTTCACCTTCACCTCAGGGTCAATCGTAATAGTGCACAGCCAATAATTTGAATCGTATTCGCCAGTAGCAGGCTGAGAGTGAACAGTTACACCAGGAACACCAGCAAACAGCTCTTCATACATCCTCTGCACATGCTGATGATGCTCAATATGCTGATTCAGCACAGTCATCTGACCGCGACCGATACCCGCACAGATGTTACTCATCCTATAGTTGTAACCTATCTTCTCATGCTGATAGTAAGGATAGCCCTCACGATACTGCGTGGCATACATCATTATCTCGCGCCACGATTCCTCATCAGGAGTAATGAGAGCACCACCTCCGCTAGTAGTAATCATCTTATTGCCATTGAAACTCAGCACACCATACTTACCGAATGTGCCCAGCACCTGTCCATTATACCTGCTTCCCAATCCCTCAGCAGCATCCTCAATCACGGGAATCTCATACCTGTTGGCTATCTCCATGATCTTGTCTATCTGATATGGCATACCATAAAGTGCTACAGGCACGATAGCCTTGGGCTTCTTGCCTGTCTTGGCTATACGATCTTTGATGGCCTCCTCCAGCAACTCCGGATCCATATTCCAGGTATCCTTCTCAGAGTCTACGAACACAGGCGTTGCGCCAAGGTAAGTAACAGGATGTGAAGATGCACAGAATGTAAAACTCTGCACAATCACCTCATCACCGGGGCCAACGCCACAGGCTATCAGCGCCAGATGCACGGCCGAAGTACCGCTCGCCAAAGCCACAACGCGCTTTCTGACAGGGGACAGGTTCTTGTCAGGGACAAGCGGCAGAGCCGAGCGCCTGTCAGCCATCAGCGCTTGTCCGTCTCTGACAGGAACCTGTCCCCTGTCAGAAACAAAATCCTCCAGGTCCTTCTCGAACCCATTCACATTCGGCCCAAGAGGCACCACCCAGTTCGTATCAAATGCCTCCTTAATGTATTTCTGCTCTAATCCCTCGTCCGACATATGCGCCAGACAAAGATAAATTCTCTTATTTGCCATATTCTGCATTTTATGCGAGCATCATCTTTCTTAAGATACGCTCTTCGTTTCCTATTATTGGGCGACAAAGTTACAAAAAAAACAATAAAAAACCAAATAAAAATTGCGTATTCTTCCAAAAAATGTGTAATTTTGCACCCGCCTTAACCATTAACAAGGCATTATAAAATGAATAAAACCGAACAAAAACAATACTGGACCATGCGGATCCGGCCTCATGAGAGACTGTGGCATATCGACTTGGGCGAAATCTGGCGCTATCGCGATTTGATAGAGTTGTTCGTCAAGAGGAATATCGTGGTGCAGTATAAGCAGACGATACTTGGCCCGTTGTGGTACTTGATACAACCCATTCTCACTGTGATTATGAACATGGTGGTGTTTGGGGGCATCGCCAAGATGAGTACCGATGGTATGCCCCAGGCCATTTTCTATATGGCTGGCAACATTTGCTGGTTCTACTTTTCTGATTGTTTGAACCAATCATCATCTACGTTTACAGCCAATCAAGACATGTTTGGCAAGGTGTATTTCCCTCGCCTCGTAGTGCCCATCGCTGTGGTGATTTCTAACTTGTTGCGATTTGCCATTCAGGCAGGCTTATTCGTGGTGTTGTATCTCTATTTCTTCTTTAATGGAGCAGATATTGCCATGAACTGGGCCATTCTGCTAACACCAGTGTTTATCGTAATGTTGGCAGGTTTGGGACTTGGGTTTGGTATTCTGATCTCATCGCTCACTACGAAGTATCGCGATTTTACCATCCTCTTTACTTTCATCGTCCAACTCTGGATGTACGCCACTCCGATCGTCTATCCCCTGAGTATGGTGGAAGATGGTACCCTTCGCACGTTGATCTTGGCTAATCCGATGACCTCCATTATTGAGGCCTTCAAATATGCCACCCTTGGTCAGGGTTATTTCTCATGGCTTGCTTTGGGCTATAGCTTCCTGTTTATGAGCGTTCTGCTGCTGTTCAGCATCGTGATATTTAATAAGGTACAACGTAATTTCATGGATACTGTTTAATATTGAAGATTGAAAATTGAATATTGAAAATGAAAGCCATAGAATTTAATCACGTAGGCAAGCAGTATCGCTTGGGAGTAGTTTCAACGGGCACATTCAGCCACGATTTGAACCGTTGGTGGACCATGAATGTGCTGGGCAAGGAAGATCCTTTCCTGAAGATTGGCGAGACGAACGTTCGCTCCACGAAGGGCGAGAGCGATTACGTATGGGCTCTGAAGGATATCAATTTTAGTGTGGAGCAAGGCGATGTAGTAGGTATTATTGGCAAAAATGGAGCAGGTAAGAGTACTCTGCTGAAGCTGCTTTCGCGAGTGACGGCCCCCAGCGTTGGCGAGATTAACGTCTGTGGTCGCATCGCTTCTTTGCTTGAGGTTGGCACAGGTTTCCACCCAGAAATGACTGGTCGTGAGAACATCTATATGAATGGTGCCATCATGGGCATGACCAAGGCTGAGATTACACGCAAACTCGATGAGATTGTCGACTTTTCAGGTTGTGAGCGCTATCTCGATACTCCAGTTAAGCGCTATTCTTCTGGTATGAAGGTTCGCTTGGGATTCTCTGTAGCAGCCCATCTGGAGCCAGAGATCTTGGTAGTCGATGAAGTATTGGCTGTTGGCGATGCCGACTTCCAGAAGAAGGCCATTGGCAAGATGCAGGATGTGTCGAAAGGCGAGGGAAGGACAGTTCTTTTCGTCAGCCACAATATGGCTGCTGTTCGTAGTCTCTGCCAAAAAGGTGTTGTGCTTCGTGATGGTATGACTGACTTCATGGGTACTGCCGATGAAGCCATCAACCATTATCTGAATTCGGCAACTTCTCAGATAGAAGGACAAAAACTGCTGACGGATTGCATCAGAATGAAAAAGAGTTATATATCCATTAGTGATTTGCAGATCAACAATACCTCCTATAATGATACCTCATTGAAGCAAGGCCAGGAAATACTCGATGTGCTTATTAAAGGTAAAACCACAGAGCCCATGAGATGCGAGATACAACTTGTCATTCGCAAATTGGATGGCACAGCTCTTGCCAGCTTTGCAGAAGGACGATATAAAAGTCATCTAACTAATATAGACATAGGTGATTTCACTATTGAACGCCACATCCGCCTCCCCAAATATATGGCTGATGGTAACTACTTCGTTGATTTTTGGCTTCACGAACCTGGCGTACAAGATTTCGTTGCAGCCCCCAGTGTTCAGGCGCTCCATATCGAAGGTTTTTATGACAATTATGCACGAAATCTAAGAATAGAGGCTGATGGTTTCATCGGCTTAGAGTCGGTTTAACAAGACGCTCATGGCATTAGACAAATAAGATATGAACAAACCATCTATCAGCATCATCATACCTGTTTATAATGTGGCCCCCTATGTTGAGGACTGCATCAGGAGCGTCATGCGCCAAACGTATGATGGTAAGATGGAATGTATCGTGGTAGATGATTGCGGTACGGATGATAGTATGGTGATAGTAGAAAGGCTCATCTCAGAATATACTGGACCCATTGTATTCAAAATCCTCCAACATACTCACAATCGTGGTCTTTCTGCTGCTCGTAATACAGGCATCAAGCAGGCTTCTGGAGAGTTCTTGATGTTTGTTGATAGTGATGACAGAGTTCACGATGATTTCTGTAAGGATGCCTATAACTGCGCCAAGTGTTATCACGCAGACTTGGTCATGTTCAGCCATATACGAATTAACAGAGAGGGCGATCATGAATTGGCAAGAGAATTCAGATATTCTACAGATGGAATAAAATCTCAACACGAGTTGATGAATATGATATTCGAAGATGAAGGAACTGCCACTTGGAACAAGTTATATCGAAAGAACTTGTTTGACGATATTTCTTTCCCTGACGGATTCCTATATGAAGATGAGGGTACCATCTATAAACTCATAATGAGAGCATCTTGTATATATTATCTTGACAAGGTATTGTATTATCACTATTTTCGCCCAGGAAGTATAACAACGCTCAACAACCAAAAGGGGTTAGATGACAAAGCAACTCTGAATCTGCAGCGTTACATAGATCTTCATGCGTGGGGATATCATTCTGACATTCTTGAACGTAAAATAAGAGAATTTGGCTTACGATACTTAATCAGGAAGAGAAGGGATCTTTCAAATCCTGACTATATTCGGTTTACTCATATCATTCAGGACACAAAACATATCCCGCATGGTTACCCCTCCAAACAGCTGTTTTTTATATATCTTTTCAAATACTGCCCATGGCTGTTTGAAATGTATTTTACGATGAAAGGAGTAAAAATATGAATAGTCAAGCAATACCAGCAAAGGTCGTAACAGGATATAAATATCTGAGGCGAGGACAGTTCCATGAGTTTTTCCGCTTCACTCGGCATTATATCTATGCTATAACACATTTCTCCACTAAAGGCAATCGCCTTTGGGAAATGCCCTCACCTCCCTTGGATGTAGAAGGGCTTAAGATTGCTGTCTACACCTGTATCGTTGGTGATTATGATCCATTGATTGAGCCTGCATTCATAGAACCAGGGATTGATTATTATGTTTTCACAGACATGGTATGCCCTGAGAATACATGCTGGAAGAAGATTGATATCACCCAATTTGAAGAATACAAAGCGTTAACATCCTCCCAATTAAACAGAAAGATCAAGATGCTACCATTTATGTATTTGCCCGACTACGATTACACGCTCTATGTCGATGGCAATATCAAGATTATGGATGCAATCACCCCGATGATCAAGGAGATGGGAAATCACGCCTTAGGTGTTCATTATCACAGAACCAGAGATTGTATATATAACGAGATTGTGAATATCGCCTATCTCAAGAAGGCAGATATGCCCCTTGTCCGACGACAGGTTGCGGCATATAAAGAGCAGGGATATCCACGTCATCATGGGCTCTATGAGAATACCATTCTGATCAGAAAGCGCGACGATCAGGCGACGTGTCAGCTGATGGAAGCCTGGTGGCAGGAATACGTCAAATACCCGACCCGCGATCAACTAAGCCTCCCTTACATCATATGGAAGTTAGGCTATGACAAGACAAAGATACATATCATGGGAATGAACCTATACCATAACCACCATTTTAAAAAGATTAGTACGCATTAATGAAGAATAGTCAGATAACACCGCTGGTATCCGTTATAGTGCCAGTATATCATGTAGAGCCTTATCTCAGGTGCTGCCTTGACAGTCTTCGCAAGCAAAGTCTGTCTGATATAGAGGTCATTTTAGTGGATGATGCCTCTCCCGATAATTGCGGCGACATCTGCGAAGAATACGCAGCCAACCATGCTCACTTCATGGTGCTTCATCAACCAGAGAACCGAGGCTTGTCAGCCGCCCGTAATCTGGGCATCAAGCATGCAACGGGAAAATATCTCATGTTTGTCGACAGCGATGATTGGGTACACGAGGATTTCTGTAAAGAAGCCTACGAGTATGCTGAATCCCATCAGGCAGATCTCGTGATGTTTAATTATAAGAAAACAACGGGAACTGATGACGCCATAGAGAAAGTACCTGCCGTCTTCAGATCATTCCGTGAAGGTTATCATGATCCTCATGAGGCCATGGATATGATCCTGGCCAGTGGTGGTAATGCCGCTTGGAATAAGATTTATCGGAGGTCTTTGTTTGATGATATCTCCTATCCGGAAGGTTTCCTGTATGAAGACACTGGTGCCACCTACAAGCTTGTTCACAAGGCGTCTCGTTTTTGTTTCTTGAACCAAGCGCTGTATTATCAGCGCAAACGCCCAGGTAGCATCACTACTACAGGAGTATCAAAGAAAGTGCTGCATGACCGTGCTATCTTGAATTCCCAGCGCTACCGTGATTTGGTAACATGGGGCTATCAGTCTGAGATGCTCGACTATCGGTTTGCGTATTTCGCTCTATGGTATTGTGTAAATGCAAAAAAGGATTTATCTAATCCTGATGATGCCTTTATCACCCAGACACTTCGATCATACCAAAAGTGCCCAAAAGGTTTCTCTTGGAAATTGAAGCTCTTATTTTATCTGTACAAATATAGTCCTCTTTTGTTTGAGTTGTTGTTTTCTATGAAAGGAGGTAGGGTATGAAATATGTATTCTTAGACGACAACTATGGTATCGCACATATCCTGATGCGTGATCTGGAGAACCATCCCGACTGTTATGTAGTCTATAAAGATCGTGTTCACAATAGCCGTCTTTTGAGTTTTCTTTGCCAATTATTGTTATGTACCAGGATCAAAAATAGATTCAAGATCCCATTCAAACGCCTCTGGTATAGATTATTATTTAGAATCCATTATAATAAAGACGTCAAAGTGATTGCGATAACCTGTGGTTGGTACCACAACGATTGGATTCAGTATTTAAAGACCACCTATCCTGAGGCCAAGCTGGTATTGGTCATACGCGATACGGTCCAGAGCAAGGAAAAGTTCAATAAAGAGTTCAAGATAGAAAAGGCCAAGCAGAAGTTTGATCTCATCTTGAGCTATGACAATTTTCACGATGTGCCTAAATATGGGCTCACCTATGCGCCGGTCTTTATGTCAAAGTTCGATGAGTTCTCTTCCCCACTCCAATGCAAATATGACATCTCATTCATTGCGGAGGCCAAAGATAGGATGGGCGTTGTGAACAAGCTCTATCAGCGACTTATGGCTAACGGGCTTAATAGTTTCTTCTACATCTTCCGTACCAAAGATTCCGATAAACTGCCTGGCAGCAACATCATCTATGCCAATCAATATATTGGCCGAATAGAGATGCTCCGAAAAGAGCTGGAGTCTAATTGCATATTAGAGGTGTTGAAAAGCGATGCCCATTCCAACACCTTACGTTTCTGGGAAGCCGTCATGTACAACAAAAAGTTGTACACCAACTGGGCAGGAGCGGTTGATTCACCGTATTATGATCCAAGGTATATGAGAGTATTCAGCAATCCAGAGGATATCGATCTTGATTTTATCAAGGAACGCATTGAGGTAGATTATAATTACCAAGGCGAATTATCACCTTTGAAGTTTCTGGAGATATTTGAGAAGTTGCTATAATTTTATTGTCCTGTTCTCCTATGATATATAATTCGTTCAATTTCATCGTTCTGTTTCCGTTGATCTTCTTGGTCTACTATGCTATTCCTTCAAGACACACAAAAATACGCAATTTCTATCTGCTTGCAGTTAGCTATCTACTCTACCTTCAATGGAAGCCAGTCTATGCCCTCATATTATTATTTGTCACGATAGTGACATATTATTCGGCCATAGCCGTAACAAGGGTAAAACACCGCAAAAGAGCGGTTACAGTCAGCGTATTATTGGCATTGCTGCCCCTGGTGTTTTTCAAGTATTTCAATTTTATCAACGAATCCGTCAGCGGGCTATTAGCTACTGTCGGATTGGCCTTCCAGTTTCCTGGTCTTAATTGGGCCATTCCTATTGGCATATCTTTCTATACATTCCAGGCATTGGGTTATTTGTGGGATGTCTATTACAAACGCCAGAATGCAGAACACTATTTCCTTGTTTACGCCTTGTTCGTGTCGTTCTTCCCATGCATTCTCTCAGGTCCCATCAATAAAGCATCTCTGCTTATTCCCCAATTGAGAAGTCTGCGAACATACTTTGATTACTATAAAGTAGTTGAAGGGTTGAGATTACTTCTTTGGGGTATGTTTATGAAGGTAGTGGTAGCTGATCGTGTTGGTATTTATGTCGACAAGGTCCTGCCAAGCTATGAGAACTATACAGGTCTGACTTGTTTCATTGCGAGTATTCTCTATACCATACAGATTTACGCTGATTTTGCCGGCTATTCACTTATGGCGATAGGAGTCGGTAAGACATTAGGTTTTGAGCTGACAGAGAACTTCCGTAGGCCATATTTCGCAGTCAGCGTCACAGATTTCTGGCGCAGATGGCATATTTCGCTCTCAACATGGCTCAGAGATTACGTGTATATTCCTATGGGAGGAAGTCGATGCCCAAAATTTAGAAACTATTGGAATATCTTCGTGACCTTTCTGGTGAGTGGTATCTGGCATGGCGCTAACTGGACATTTATCGTCTGGGGTATTTGGCATGGGTTGTTTCAAATCATTGAGAAGATGCTCGGACAGCAGAAGTGTAATTACGGATGGTTTGGGAAGGGGATTAAAATCATAGTGACTTTTCTATTAGTCAACTTTGCTTGGATTATCTTCCGGATGCCAACACTTACAGACGCGATAGGTGTCATGTCCAGAATCTTCGACACCACATCACCAATGACATTCTTTTACGACAACCGGAATCTTCCCTTTGCATTCATCGGTATTGGATTATTATTTCTTAAGGACCTGCGCGACGAATGGGCGCCCAACCGCTTCCCTCTCATGAATAGCCCATACATATCCATCAGATGGACTACTTATGCTTTTCTTCTCATGATGATCCTAACTACAGGTGTCTTGGGGGCAGACCAGTTCATCTATATCAATTTTTAGTTATGAAGAAGTTTGTTATTAAAGTCTGTTTATTTGCTATACTTATTGGAAGCATAGATCTGATATTTGGATATACGATGAGTGCCGTATCATTACAAATTGACACAAGAGCCACAGGTTCTGACAACTATATATGTGACAAGGCCATAGACGACATCCTGATTTTTGGATCATCAAGGGCAAAGAACCATTACAATGCCCAGATGATATCCGATTCGCTGGGGCTTTCTTGTTATAACTGTGGAGAGAGTGGATGTGGTATTATTCTGGCTTATGGCAGACTCCTCATGTTACTGGAGCGGCATACGCCTCATACAATTATATACGAAATAACGCCAGAGTTTGACTTGCTAGATAAGATAGATAACCATAGACACCTGGCTAACTTAAAACGTCATTACGACAGAGCTGGTATTGATAGCATTTTCTGGAGTGTGGATCATACAGAACGATATAAAATGGTGAGTGGAATGTATCGCCACAACACATCTTCGTGGCGAGACTTGTTTAATTATCTCCATAAACCATCTAATAACCCGGAGATTAGAGGATTCTTTCCTGTCAATAGGGAAATGGATTCACTGAAAATGATAATTAGACGTCCACTCCATCATATAAAAGAAGATTACGTCTACGATTCTCTCAAGATTCAGTACCTGAATAAGTTTATAGATAAAACTAATGGAGTAAATTTGATATTTGTGGTATCTCCCACGTGGTCTGGACAAGATACCATAGTATTAGATACAGTTAGACAAATATGCAAAGATAGGGACATCCCATTTTTAGACTATTCGAACAGTCCCAAATATATACACCACAACGAATACTTCTTAGATGGTTCACATCTCAATGCCCGCGGAGCAGATGAATTTACGCGCGACATCATATATGAATTACGGAAGAGGTTTGCCTTTACAAATAATTAGGCATCTAAATATCGAATTATCTTTGCCGGGTTGCCGGCAACAACACAGTTGTCGGGGACATCTTTCACAACGACACTTCCTGCCCCGACAATAACATTATTACCGATATGAACATTCCCTATGATCACTACCGAGGCTCCTAATAACACATTATCACCAATAACAGGACGCGCATGATTCTTCTTGCCGATAGTCGTACATTGCATACAAATAAAATTCTCGCCTATCGACTCAGCATTTAATATCGTCGAATATGGATGAGCACAATAAATACCTTTCTTTAAGATAGTCGACCTTGGTATCATGAACGTTTTGTCTCCTGGTCTATACCACCCACAAAAGAAAGAGAATAAAGAACCAGCCCTATGATAGAAAACAACTCTATAGTAGCTGTTGTTATGTAAGAAATACAGAAGAGACATCACATTATTGAAATTGATATGAAACCTCTGCCTTAACACATCCAAATCTCCTTTTATGATCTCCCTCTTATTTTCACAAAAAAAGAAAAGAAGCAAGTGAGGAATATACAGCCATGAAAAAAGTATAGTTTCGAAAAATCTAATTAAATCTTTAAGCCTACGCATAACCAATATTTATCCATTGATAATGATACCATCATTCTTGAACCCTACCAATACCTCAGGCAGATAGAAATCTTCAAGGCGATTCTTCTTGCAATGTTTGGTTATATTGCGAATAATCGCATTTTCTATTCTACGCCTTCTACCGCATTGAGTTTTAGAATGCCCATGCCCATCTGTATATCTTACACTTTCCACACGGCATTGATGATACATCAGATATACAGGCAACAAAAATTCGCCCATATAGGCAAGTGTGCGTCGTCCTCTGGTGTATGGTGAAGGCTTGATATATTTCTCACACTCAAACAACACGTCAAACAACCATTCTGCATACTGGTCGAACAGCGCCTTTTTACAGATAAACATATTCTTGGCATAAAGTGTATAACCATTGAGATACTCTAGTAGTGTTGCCTCATAGTCTGGATACTTCTTCTTCAATACCATCAGCATAATGGTCATATCCTCCACCGTAATAAAGTGTGTTATCTCACGCCACACGGGATGATCGAACATTAGTTTTATGACGATGGCGTCCTTCTGTTGCAATATCCGCTCTATATCCTCAGTCTTGATATCAAAGAACCGCCTGTAATGACAGAACCCAATATACTCCACATCCTTCAGGTTTTTCCATGCCCAATATTGGGCTGTCAGTTCACAGTACTGAGGATTCTTCTCGCTGATATTCTCCCCCGTATCATCACCTATCATATCGGCCATCTCCTCTTTATACTTTGAAACAACCCTACCTACGTGAATAGGCGTATAAACCTCATCCTGATTGACCGGCCCAGGTTTATGGCAAGCCACCAATATCTTGACTTTATCCATTATACCGCCATTTTTAATGTTTTCTCTACGATTTGGTGCATATCGTAATATTTGTATTCCGCCAGTCTGCCACAAAACATCACACGTTTCTCTTTATCAGCTTCAGCCTTATATAGTGCATACCTTTCACTATTCTTGATATCATTTACCGGATAATAAGGCTCCATGCCAGGTTTCCATTCCTGCGAGTATTCTTTTGTAATGACAGTCTTCGGCTGTGTGCCGAACTCAAAGTACTTATGCTCAACAATGCGGGTATAAGGATGATCATGGTCCGTATAGTTCACGGCAATATTCCCTTGGAAACTCTCCTGATCAAGCACTTCCTCTTCAAAACGCAGGCTACGGTATTCCAACAGACCATATTTGTAATCAAAGAACTCATCTATCGGTCCAGTATAAACTATCTTATCTGCCATGGCGTTGTATTTATTCCGATGTTGATGATAGTCCACATTAAGCTGAACTGTCACACCTTCCAGTAGTTTCTCTATCAACTTATTATAGCCACCGATAGGTATTCCCTGATAGCAGTCATTATAATAGTTGTTATCATAACTGTAGCGTACGGGCAGGCGTTTGATGATAAATGAAGGCAGATCCTTGCAGTCCCTACCCCATTGCTTCTCGGTATATCCCTTGATAAGCTTCTCATAAACCTCCCTGCCAACAAGAGAGATGGCCTGTTCTTCCAGGTTTTGGGGTTCGCCAGGCACCTCTTTACGCTGTTCTTCAATCTTAGCCCTCGCCTCTTCTGGTGTATTAGTGCCCCATAACTCATGGAAGGTATTCATATTAAAAGGCAGATGATACAATTGCCCTTTGAATGAAGCCAATGGACAATACCTGAAATGGTTAAAAGGAACCAACGAATTCACAAAATCCCACACCTCTTTGTTCGATGTATGGAAAATATGCGGGCCATACTGATGTACATTAATACCTTCAATCTCTTCGCAATAAAGATTTCCACCCAGATGCGAACGTTTATCAATCACAAGGACGGATTTCCCAGCCTCTTTTGCTCGATAGGCTATCATCGAACCGGCCAAGCCCGCTCCTACAATCAGATAATCATATTTTAAACTCTTATACTTCATCTCTAGTTTTTTGTGCCTAACATGGTTAAGGCGGGTGCAAAGGTAGTAAGAAACGGGGAGAGAACAAAGACATGCAGCTGTCTTTTTGTATTTATTAAGAAAACACGCACAAAAAAGGCTCTAACCATCGCCATGATGATTAGAGCCTTCATGTTATCTCGAGAGTCATAATCTAATTTCTCCTCATATAATTCTCTTTCTTAAGAAAACTCTTAAACAACACCATGCAAAGCCCATACCCCAAAACACATCCCAATGAATTATGTATCACATCATCCACTTCAGAGAAGCCTCTCCCCAGAATGAATTGAAGCAACTCAATACCAACAGACAAGCTAGCGCCCATATACAAAGTGATAAGCCACCCTTTTCGCAAAATGGCACCAAGCAGAAATCCTATGGGGATAAATACAGCGATGTTCAGTAGATTCTCAGAGAGCAGTTCCTTCTTACCTTCAATTATAGCAACATAACTCCATAAAGGGATGAGATTATACTGTGATTCAACATAAGGTGGTCGATAGAACACTGTTGAACAATACAATAAAACCACATATATCACAAGAATTAATCCCAACGAATCGCAAAGGCCTCTCTTAATCCCAAAGGACATAACCAGTAGAATGATGCCTAAACATAATAACAAAAACGAAGCAATCAGCACGCTTTCCGGTAAATACCCGAACGATAAAGCGCAATATACTTCAAGAGCCTTTTCCATTAGTGATTATTAACGTGCAGATGATAATACTTCTTCATAAACAGCAGATAGCCTACGACCAACAACCCGACTTGCAGGAATAACGTCAATGAATAAAACTTTTAATCACCTTTATTTCTTGGGCCACCCGATCTTCTTTCTTAAAATAGACCAGTAAAAGAATAAAGCCGGATTTGGATCATGCCAGTTGAAATAAGCAAAATCTTTTGTCTTTCTAAAATCATTAAGCCAGTGCCATATTGATAGCTTATTTGTTTTAACATATTTCATATCTGACAAGATATTCATCACAAAATGACTTTGATTGGCCTTCATTGAACATTTCATACTATTTCCTTTAGTAAAATCCTGATAGTAATAATAAGGATAGAACAGTTTACAATGAAACATCGAATAGCCGACTCCGCTACTACGAAAGTTCACTTCATTTAGAATAAACTCATCATTACACAAAAAGAATTCAATGTCGAATAATCCTCTATAGCCGTAATCCCTTATCTTCGACACAACTTTCTTGGCGAAATCAATAATATTTTTATCACTAACAAAACAGCGAAAGCATCCTGTCCCACCAGTATCAGGCCATTCCCTAATGTTCTGTAGAAGAACGAAAGGTACGTTCTCTTTGTTTTGAAGCATTGCCCCGTGAATAACAAATTGACTGTCATATTTGACAAATTCTTGCAAAAGGCAATTATTATACCCCTTCTTTTTTAGGATTGATATATAATCTTTCAACTCTGATATATTGCTACACTTGCGAATATCCCCCTTCCTTCCCTTATGACTAAGTACAGGTTTTACGATACACGGCATGGGAACAGCAGGAAACACTTTTTCTGTATTCTTGTTCGTAAAATCAAGCAACATAGTCCTTGCAGTCTTTATCCCTAAACATTTCAACCATTCTGCCTGATTATATTTATTCATAAGGAATGCTATCTCACCTTGCTTATTATTTATATGAGGTAACAAATATTTGCGAGACAATTCATCGTGATTGACATCAATAACATACATTGCATCATCTGAGGATGGACATATAAGGGGAGGCAGCTTTTCATCAAAGAAACATCCACGCAATAATTCGAGCGCCTCTTCATTACTAGTAACAACATCACTCCCGCCCAAATATTTTGATTTCTGGCAATAGTTGTTCTCTTTTTCCTTTGCAACAAGAATTAAATGCGGAAGTACTCCATTAATTCCAAAGGCTCGAATCAACCCAAGGGTATTCGGGTGGTTTATTCCGATAATGATGACTTTCCTCATGTAATTATACCTTTTGCAAAACAAAAATATGGTTCTCCTATCCTTATTTCTTTATCACTTTTCTACGAGACTTACCTTGCTTGATAATATATACACCTGGTTTTACGCTATTTAAGTTATTTCCACAATATACACCATATATAGTATAAATCTGCATGGATTGAGAATTATTGGGGACCCCTCTAATATCATCTGGCTTATTATTATAACATAGAATATTATCCATCCATACAAATCGCTCTTTAATATAGCGTCTTACATTCTCAACTTCCTCGTCATAACTACCCCATATTACCGGAACCTTCTGAATATGTTGATTCAATATTGGCCAACGAATAAAGTTATACTTTTGTGCAATTCTTAATTCATCCTTTAGTGAATCAACTAGGTGCAACATAAAGTCTTCATTAAAGCCTTCACTTCTTACTTCATACCATATATCCTTAATAATTTGCCTGACATCCTCATCATCTATGATCGAACTTACGAAGTCTTTCATACCGGCGGCACAACTGCCGCCATTCCTGAAAATAAAATCTGTCTTCTCATTGATTGGATATGTACGCTCGTCATTCTCAAAAGCTAAATCAAAATCCCAGACTGGTCCTACATACGTTACATCGGAGCCACGATCCTTATACATGTGAACACTATAATATGTATCAGTGTTTCCTGACATTTCACCTACAAGAAAATGCCTTACAAACGTATTGAGATCAAGATATTTTCTCCAATGACCCTCCATCGTATTAAAATATGATTCTATATAGGAACGCTGAGAGGAGGTAATGGACTTTTCGTCAGGTGTATGAATGGTTACAGGCTTACCACCTGCAGACTTGAACCAAGAATTCTCAAAACGGGCATAGGCATCAACTTCGAAATGATAGCCGCCTGTCAATGCCAGTTTCTCATTGTCCTCGGGCGTCATCTCTGTGATTTCAATACGTCCCTTATGCACCTGCACTTGGTCGCACAACTGATAGGTACCTTTGTATTCGCCATTGACCATGACATCAACAAGGGTTCCATAAGGTGTATATGGCATCTTCATCTTCTTGCTGATGCCAAAGGCCAACAGGTTTCGCATGAGAGTCTTGTCGCCATAGTTATTGATCAAGGTCCATTTTTTGGCTTTGGCAGGCGCATCTAACACCTGCTGCTTTTCGTCAAATTTAATTCGATAAGGTTTCTTCGGATAATTAATAGAAGCATTTCCTCGTAACCGGATAGTACCTGGTTCAGACAGCATCGTAGGCTTGTCTGTAGACAGTATGCTGATTGAACAAGGGATTTGATCAATTTTATCATACGGTTCTTTGCCCTCTAAGGTATGAATTGTGACGGTTGGAAGGTTGGTGAGCTGATAGAGATGGGTATCATCACCTACACCTGGCTGACCATAGCATGTCAGTTCAGACACATCACATCTGGATCCGGCAGGACTGACATACCTAACATACCTGAAACCTTTGGAATGCTGGATATCAAAATACACAACGTCGGCAGAGGCTTGGGGGTGCGTGACAATATAGAGCGGAAGGGCGTCCATAAAGTCTTCCTGATTCGCGCCTTCGATAATGCCCAAAGGAGGGAGTGGGTCTTGACCGTCTGTCTGATGCAGGGCAAGCCCCACCTTGGTGATGACATAAGGTTGACCTAAGTCTAATCCCACCCATCTTGTCTCGGTGGTAGCATACACAAACGCGCTATTCAGACAAACAACCAACAGTAGGAAGAACTTCTTAGGCACTACGTTTCTTTTCATGCAGATAATAATACTTCTTCATGAACAACAGATAGGCGGCCACCAACAGACCGACTTGCAAGAAAAATGTCAAATAACCCGGGAATGCAATATACCATATACAACAAACGGCTTGTAAGCTCATATAAATTCCAGACACTATCAGGTGCGGAATCTTTAACTCATTGGCCATGATTTGATATGCATGTTTCTTATGAGGCTTCATGAGATTCTCTCTCAACAAGATACGATGCAGGATGGTCAGACCGCCATCAACCATATATACAATTAACATCGACAACCAACTCATCGAATGACCTCGCAACGCCAATACTAACACAAAATATATAATTATAAATCCTATCGAAAGTGACCCAACATCTCCAGCAAAACATTTTGCATGTGGTCTAAAATTGAAAAGGCTAAAAACAATAATGGCAAGGATGACGTATCCAAACAAACTTTGAGGCGCAAAATGTACCTGATACTCACTCACATACAGCAGAGCAAATGCGACAACAAGAGAATAACCTCCCGTCATACCATTAATACCATCCATAAAGTTATAGATATTCATAGCGCCAACACAGGCAATTGCCAGAACTATTATCACATGTAGAGGATAATTCATCAAACCAGAGTGATTAAACATAACTAATATGGCAATAAATTGACATATAAGTCTAATTTTAGGACTGATATTAAGTATGTCATCGATAAAACTAACTACAGCAATAATTGTTAGTCCCAACAAACCACCACCCCAATGAAAATCATGAAAAACCGACCATAACAGAAATGCGACATAAAAAACAATCCCACCTCCTCGAACGACGACACCCGTATGAGAACTTTGATGGTGCGGCACATCAAATATCTTCAGTTTCACTGCAGCTCTCATATAGGCCATTTCTAACAGTAGCAAGACAACTCCAACTAAAACATATTCTATCGTATTCATCATTCTTCTAACATATATTTAATGGTCGACTGCAGGCCATCAACAGCATTTACAGGCATCTCATAGATTCCCAGAGCCTGTCGAATCGGAGCATTGTCTACCACATAATTCTCTGTAAGTTTAATCAATCGTTCCGTATTCAATGGAAGATGTAGCACATCACCAAGTTTTGCAACATTATTCATCACTCTACGTGGAATCCGCCATAGGCGAGCCTTCTTTCCAAGGCATCCACATATTATCTTAATCAGTTCATTTGTCGCTACCGGTTCATCATCGCAAACAGGATAGATGCCGCTCTCAACATCTTTGCCAAGCAGCTCATTCACAATGTAGCACACATTTCCAATCGAGGCAAAACTCCTTTTATTCTCAAAGGCAGCCAGCGGCCAAGGCAAGCCCATACTCACCACCTTAAAGAGAAGAATCAGATTTCCCTTATTTCCCGGCCCATGTATCATGCACGGCCGCAAAATGTACGTGGCCTGCCCATTCTTAATTCTTAATTCTTCATTTTTAATTATTAGCTCCTCCGCCTTGCGCTTACTAATGGCATACGGTGTATCTCCATCCTGTGCCTTAATCGAGCTAAAGAATATGAACTTCTTCGCCGAGGACTCAAGAAATCTATAATAGATCTGTTGAGTCAGGATTGTATTTACCTTAAAATATGCCTCAGCCTCCGTCGTATGCTTGGTATCATGCGCCAATCCAGCTAAATGAATCACCGTATCCACCTCTGGCAAAGGCTGATCCACCCGAGCATCCCATCGGATAATTTCATGCTCAGCCGATAATGCATCTATCAGATTCGAACCCACGAATCCATGGCTTCCTGTCATCAGAATCCTCATGACACCAATTCTTGATAGATTTCCAGATGCTTCTCAATGACTGAATCAATGGAGAAATACTCTTCAGCCACCTTTCTGGAAGCTACCCCCATCTGCACTCTTAAATCAGGATGATTAATCAACACCCTGATCTTCTCGGTCAATGCTGCGCTATCCTTTACAGGGACCAAGAATCCATTTACTCCATCTGTTACCACATCCCTACAACCGATATTGTCCGTCGTAACAATAGGTCTACCAATAGCACAGGCTTCAATCAGCGACTTCGGCAATCCCTCCATATAATAGCTTGGAAAAGCAAAAATGTAACTTTGCTGTAACAATTCCTTTATATCTTCTCTTCGACCAAGCCATTTAATGTATTGTCCATCACAGACTGCATCCAATTGTTCTCTGGTTATTGCTCCTGGGTGATCATCCAACCCGCCTGCAATCCAGAACTCTAATTGGTCTTCATACGCGTCTCTTAGTCTTTCTGCAGCATCTGTCAACACAAAAATGCCCTTTTCCACAATCATTCTGGCGGTCAGCAGAACCACTATTTTACCCGTCTGGGGTTCGGGGGTATAACCATATTCTGTCATATCTACACCTGAGCCCTTGATCATGCGGGCCTGAGCCTCGGTGATGATACGATGATTCAAATACAGCTGTCGGTCCTCTTGATTTTGGAAAATCACCAAGAGGTTCTCTCGGTGATGCGAGAAACGAAGCACTTGGGGGAGTACCTTTGACAACAAAGACTGGTTTTCCTCCGCAAAAAAACCGCCCAAGCCACTGATGGCATTCACCACACCATGCACCTTGGCAAACTTGGCTGCCAAGGTTCCCCAGAGGATGGTCTTGATACCCACATGATGAACCACGTCAGGTTGATGACGCCGGTAGAGTTTATACAGAAACCAACAGGTATTGAGTTCCTGCAGAAGATTCATCCCTGACCTCGACATGGGCAGATTCACTGTGCGCAGTCCCTTGGCCTCAATTGTCTTAAGTTGACCGGTGTCAGCCGTCACGATGGTCACGTCCCAGCCTTTCTGCTGGGCCGCCAGGGCAACTAGCAGTCTGTGAGACAAGAAGAACCAGTCGACATTGACAACGACATACAGTTTCATCCTTATGATTTTTATGCCAGCAGATCTTTCATACTTACCAGTGCTATAGCTAAATTTACCAAAAAATAAAAGCCTATAAACACATTCGACAACTGGAAAATGATTGAGAACAGAAAAAGCACTTGCATAAATCCGATAGCAGATTCGATATTCATGGCTATGATTCGTGGCAGACTAAAGTTCCTTTTGTCCATCACCGACAACACCTCATGCGCATCACTGATAGCACGTTTCTTCTGAGCTATCAGTCGGGGATATATGGACAGTAGGGCTGTCAGGCCTCCCAAAATAATATTCCATTCTGCAGGCCACAAACGAAAAGTTGCTTCCTCGTTGAATCCAGCAATTCCAGATGAGAAGAAAACAAGTGACAAGGCAAGATACCCTCCCGCCGCATCCCACAGTTCACCACGTTTCGAACATTGTTCTTTGCATCGAGCAATATTACCATCCACACAGTCCAAGAGAGCCCATAAGAAGAATCCAAACCACCCTGCTATTCTCCATCCTAAAGTAGGTGCAAAAGACACAAGAATAAAACCAATAAGCGTTGTTATCATTGAGAGTGCAGTGACAGTCGTGGGCATTATTCGTGTGTTCAGAAGCGGCTTGGTAGCCACAACCGACAAAGGTCGCACCACATAGTACAACCATACATTCAGTTTATCTGTGTTTCGTTTTGCCGCAGGGACGCACTTGTCATAAATTTCTTGATAAGTCATCATTTTATACCATCTTCAAATATAATGAGGAAATAAGATTTATACTCGTTCTCATATTGTATTTTGATTCAGCAATAGTCTTGTTATATTTCTCTCTTTCGACAGGTTTTAGTCCATTAATAGTTCTTGCCCATTCTGTAGGATTGTCATTTAAAGAATGACGATGTATTAAATCTGTCATATCTACTTCTTTTGTTATAACATCACTCATCACGATAGGGAGTCCAGATGCTTCAGCCTCGACAACAGATATTGGAAAGCCTTCAAATAATGATGGAAATATAAATACGTCCATTGCCATCATATACTCATTCGCGTTCATCACGACACCTGGGAACTGTATCTTATCAAGAATACCAAATTGCTTTGCCTTTTCTTTAACAGAAGGCATTAGTGTGCCCTGTCCGCAACATACAAGGTGAGCCTTTGGATTTCGTTTTAACACTTCGCTGAATATCTCAATAAGAAAACGGTGGTTCTTAGGCCCAGAAAAAGTTCCTAAATGACCGCACAACAGTTCGTCATCTTTTACCCCCAACTCCTTGCGAATTTTGTAAGCCTTTTCCTTTGAAAACAGATAGTTCTCCACATTAATGGCGTTGGGGATGTCGTAATAGTTATTGTTTTTCCTATATTCTTTTCCAAATAGACGTTCTGCTGCCTTATCTGAGCAGGCAAACCAATAGTCAGCCACTCCCTTCGTTTTGTGTGCATAATATTTCTTCACCCACCTTTGTATGACATTGCCTCTATAGCCAGCACTATGGCTATGAGCAATTGTTGCACAACCATATTTCTTGGCGATTCGCAAATACACTGAAGCAGAGTTGGTTGAGTGGGCATGGACTATATCATAAGGATGAGTTTTAAAGAAATGATGCCATGCTTTTACATAGCTTGGATAATTATACACTTTGAAATATGGTAATAAATAAATATTACATCCAAGCGAGCGGACTGCCTCACCTATACCATTTGGCTTCTCTGTATCCACAGCCAGGTCAACCTGAAATCTATTAAAGTCGAGGGTCTTTATCAAATTAAGAACAAACGCCTGCGCCCCCCCCATGCCCGTGTTTCCCAGTACCATCAATATTTTTATTTTCTCTCGCATATTCTATGCTGGGGATTAAGAATTCTCTATCAGTTTGATGTATTTCTCTACAAAAGCATCCATCGAGAAAAGAGCCTCTGCCGTTTCACGACTGCGATATCCCCAACGGCTCAATTCTTCCTGTGATTTCTCGCACATAGCCTTTATCTTGTCTGCCATATCCTCTATGCTGGTATTGTCGAACATCAGGGCATTCTCCCCCTCCCTGACAATATAGGGGTTGTCACACACCCTACTGCATAGGATAGGCTTTCCACAACTCATGGCTTCACAGACCACATTAGGAAATCCTTCATAGTTACTGGGCAGACAAAAAATGTCACATTGTTGATAATGCTCCAGTATCTTGGGCGTAGCGGGATGGAAGGTTATCATATCCCCTATTTGCATGTCTTTCACCTTCTGAAGCACTTCTTCTCCGTAAGCCTCTTCACCCGTCTGCACATCACCATACCAATCGAAATGTACATTCTTTACTCCTCTTTTCCTGAGCAGGCCGACGGCATCTAAGAAGCGAAGGATGTTCTTCTGCTCGGCTACTCTGGCCGTAGTCAGGATTTTCACCATATCACCCTTCTCGGTATAGTTGGCTGCAAAATGTTTTGTATCGGTGAAGTTGGTGATGACAATGGTCTTCTGTTTCAGCCATGGGAAATGCTCTGCGATAAAGTTGGCCTGTGACTGCGAGTTAGGTACCACATAGTCTGCCTTACGGTACAGCCCAAATAATATCTTTTCCATCCTGCGAATACGCTGCGTAGTATTCCGCTCGCTCACGATGAGCCGAAACTTCATGCCCATAAGCCGCAACAGACAGCCGATGATGTTGGGACCTGTCTTGTAGGCTATCACACAGTCGTAGCCGCCGTTCTCCATGATATAGTGACGGACGGCCATCAGTTTCGAAAGAGGCGAGGACTTCACCTTCAACGTCATCGAACTAAGCCCACAACGCTGCACCAGTTCGACATAAGAGTTATGGTCATTGTAAGTAAGCAGGGTAACTCGATACCCTCGCAGTTTCAACAGCAGAGCCAGTCCTATCATCTGCCGCTCCGCACCTCCCATGCCAAGTGCATCTATCAGACAAAGTATTTTTTTCATATACTTCTTAATTCCGGATTCGTGAAGGCCTATTCAACTACATTATTTATATATGCCTCTGTGGCATTATCGCGATGCTTAATGATACACGGGTTTCCAAATACTACTGAATGACTCGGAACATCGCAATTAACAAAACAGCAAGGTGCTATAAGAACGTCATCTCCTATAACAATATCACCGACAATGGCCGAATTGATGCCTATCCAAACATTGTTTCCGATTGTAGGGCATCCCTTACGTTTGCCTCGGTTCTCTCTTCCAATTACAACACCTTTATGTATATTACAGTTCTCACCGATAATGACATTTTTATTGATTGTAATATTGAAAGCGTGCCCAAGATATAGACCTTTACCGATCTCACACTCTGGCATTATTTCCAGTCCATATTTAAGCCTGTATCTCTTTAATCTCCATTTATAGTATAGCATCCAAATCCTATTATTGCAGAAATGCGCTTTGCGCAGGTATTTCAAGAAATCCAAAGCCACTCCACTCCGATGGCCATATCTGCGTCTATCTGCATGAATATAAGTATCAATAACACGATGCTTCATACTTCAATTATCTTTTGTTTTATGGGTTCCAATATTTCCTCCCATTTCTGCATGATGATATCTAAACTAAAATCCTTGGATCTCATAATTGATTTTTCTCTCATACTTTTTAGTAGCCCACTATTGCTCATCAGGCTTTTTATCGCTACAGCCAAATCATCTACGCTATCTGGCTTACACACGATTCCCTCTTCATCGTTTCGTATGATTTCTCTTTGTCTTCCTTTATAGTCACAAGCTACACATGCGCATCCCTGACTCATGGCTTCAATGAGCACCAAGCCGAATCCTTCATAGCGACTACTCAGTACAAATATGGATGCCGATTGATAATATTGTTGTATATTGTCAGTAAAACCAGAAAATCGAACGGATGACTGAATATTCAATTCTGTGCAAATACTTTTCAGATAATTTAATCCTTCCCCTTGACTGTCACCAACAATGCATAACTCCCAATCTTCTGATGTCGGAATCACTTTTGCCCATGCTTTAACAAGCACATCAAATCCTTTCTCATACCATCCATCTATACAACCTACAGCCAATACAATATTCTTTTTCTCTATATTCTCTCCTATCGGTTCAAGAGCAAGCGGATTTGGTAAAACGGTCACATGTTTCAGTTTGTTTCCGACTACTTTTTTATCTGCTTGAGTTAAAACTGTAACATGGTCGTATAAACGATTAAGATAAATTTTCTGCAACTTTTTTGCTTTTTTTTCTGCATTTTGAGGACGCTCAAATGTATTATGTTCTGTTGATACTTTGTAACAATTCAATCCAATCATCGACATGCGCTTCCAATAGGCAGGTATCACATCAATGACGACATCAGGCTTTTCCTTCTTAAGTTGATTTCTAAGTTGCCAGCCTCGTTGTATGATTCTTCCGATACGATTCTTGACATGTGATGCCATGCTAACAAGTTTAACATGGTCCGGCAGGCTGTATGTATGGGGAGATGACCCGTCATAAATCATCACAACAACTTCGTATCCTTGTGAGACGAAGCCTTTCGCCCACATAGTTGCCACACGCTCTGCTCCTCCGCATGACAAATTGTGAACTATTATCGCAATCTTCATTAATGTGTTATCTTTCGTTTTAAACCGGATAATGGCCGACGAATCCTCCGCTGCCAAAAAACAAACAACCTTTCACTTGCCTGCTGGATTAATTTGTTGCCACAGGGTTGTCTCTTATATTCATCAAAAGATACTACTTCCTTTTTAACTATGTCTTGTAAATGATAGTACCCGCACTCTTTTTCTTTCTTTACCCATTCGTGTGCATGATAAACGTAAGTTGAATACCTTCCATTAGAGTTTGCACCGCCTCCGTTTCTGAATGGTAGGCATTTAATTCCGTGCCATAAATAAGCTTTCTTACTTTTTCCATCACTCATATATTTGAAGCCACACTCGCTTAATGCTATCAGCGTGTTTTCATCATAGGAATGAGCAGGGGCAAAAAAAACATCTGTATATATCCCGTGGTTTTCCAATATTTCTTTCCCCCTCCGTATTTTGACAATCTGATCTTCAAGCGGCAATCCCGCAAACTCAGAGTTCATCCTATAGTTTAACAATCCGTGATGAGGTGATGAGAAAACGTGCTGGTAGCCATGCATCGCGATGGTATGACCATCCTTTTGTAGTTCTAACAAGATATTCCAAAAGTCTGCATGAGGTTTGTCTATCTTCAAATCTGGATCTTGGTTGTCTGGAATTACTCCTAGTAAAGCTTTTACATTTGCTGCATCCAGAATAGCTTGGGCTTTACCCCATAGTTCCCAGTTCATTGTAGGACAAATATCGTCAAAACGAAGTAATATTTTCCTATCCATTAGTTACGCTTTCATTTATTGAACATCCTTAAACACAATTCCCACCATGTTACAACAAATCTATTTATATGTATTTTTCCTATGTATGTGTAGGATACTCATTACCCAGTTTAAATATTGCTTAAAAAAAGGCCTTCTATCATCTTTAAAATAGAGAAGGAGACCTTCCGATTTCATTATTTCTTTAAGCCATTTGAAAAAAGATATCTCATGACGAATTAGAGATAAAGTATGGTGCATCTCCCAAATATAATAGCCAGGATGAAACACATTAAATTGGGTGAGAGGAATTCCACACAGATCTTCGAAATGATTTAAAGGTAAATTTACACCATATTTATACACTAGGCTGTTAGCTCCATCATTACGCAAATTAATCTCTGTAAAATAATAATGGTCATCCATTTTACTATGCATCATTTCTACAGAAAAAAGCCCAATATACCCAACTTTGTTTATAAGGTTCTTAATAGGCGTAATTATGCTCATGTTTTTCAAGGGTTGGATATTGGCAAGGCATTCAAGCCCAACATATTTAGGATAAAGAGTCAGCTTATTCTCCACGCATGGAATAACGACCTCGCCTCCTTTCAATCCACACCCCAATACGCTTATTTCAAAATCCCTTTCTATATACTGTTGCAATATAATTCTTTTGGTGTGTTCTAATAGATTCTTCAATATAGGTATTAATTCCTCTTTACTCCTCACTACTCTCAAATCTTTTTTGAAGCCTTGGCTACTGATAAGTGGTTTAGTAATACACGGAAATGGAACAAACTCAGGAACGTCATCTATACTTTCTATAGGCGACGATGTCCATGGCACATCAAATCCCACCTCAGCAGCCAACTTTACCTGTAGTTTTTTATCACATAGTTCCTCTATACTCCATTTTCCATCAGTATACCCAAATCGCATATTATTTCCCAAAACATTTCGGTTACGTTCAAGAGCTATTGCGGCATCATCGCAACAAGCAATAATAACAGATTGTTCACTTGAAAGTTTTTCACGAATCAAATCTATGCAACCTTGTGGACTTGAAGCTGTATATACTCGTTGCACATATTTACTAGATGCTACCAAGCCTTTATTTGCCCCCCAAAGTACAGCTATTATCGGAAAACCTTCACGCCCCATAGTTTGAGCAATACCTGTACTATTAGTATGGTCTTTACCCAATACTATTATTTTTTGTTTCATATCTTAATTCCATCTATAATAGCTGCTTAACATTTTTACTTATTATAAATAATACATTCTCTATGGTCTGGTTCACAATTATTTTCTCTTCCTTATTTAACCCGAAAACATACACTAAAACAACAACCCATAAGGCTTCTACCGAACAAACAAATATGGTTTGTCCAATATTTAGCTCATATATTGAGAAATATAAGGGCCATGACATTGACAGAAGGAATACAACAATTATTGGAATAATTACAGTTCTTACAAATAATGGTTTATCAAAAGGAAGAATCTTTGAACAAAAATGGAATCTAACTATTAAAACAATTACTTGACTGACAATTGCTGCAAACGCTACTGAATACGGAGCCAACCCAAAATATAGAAAAAGAAAACTTAATATAAATCCAAATATATGACAAATCGTTGTTGCAATTTGAAAATTACGTATTCTACCTTCTGCATAGATTGTTGTCGCCAATGGTGAACTTAACGCCAAAAGTAAGTACGAAAGCAAACCATAAATGCTGAACTCTTTTGAATACTTTGGAACTATTGTAAGCCATGTTGATAATATCACATCTAAATTAAAAATTACAGGAACGACAAAAATTAGTAACAAAAAAAAGGAAAATTTGCAGGCCCTAAATAATAGCTTAGTATGCTCCTTCATCTCACCATTTGCATACGTTTGGATAAGTTGAGGATTAAAAGCTGTTTGAAAATTAGCAACAAAACCGTTTATTGTTCCATTTACCTGAGCAGACACTCCTTGAGCAGCATTTGCTGCTACAGAATGATAATAGTTTATTAAATAATTCTCCCCTTGTGTTCTACCAATTACTGTTGATTGACCAATCAAGCTCCATGTTGAAAATGAAAGTAGTTCCTTAAATAATCGTTTATCCCATACAAATTCATACTTACAATTTGCAAACTTATATTTACAATATACACCAGTAATAATATTTACAAGGACTATTGTCAGAAAAAGAAATATAGAATATAGAATCAACTTGTCGTAGTTACAATATTGGAGAATGAATACAGCGCAAAACCTTAGCAGTACCTCAATGATACTCACTATTGCATAAAACCCCATTTCTTCGTAAGCAATAATTGCAGCATTATATGGGATTCTTATCATATTCAATATGAAGACAAATATTGAGAATTGGAACACCCACTGGGCAGCTTCTTGCCGTTCTTCAGCTATATTGATTTGAGTATTCACAAACCATACACCTACTGTTTCGCCTATTATAATTACAATTATCGATAAAAAAACGAAAATATTAATGCTTGTGGAGAAAATGCGCCTAAAATAATTATTATCTTTTTCCCCCAATGCTACATTAATAAAGCGTTGTATTGCGTTTAACAAAGCCCTACTAATGAATGAAAAAAGAGTTATAAAACCTGCTACAAGGTTATATATTCCAAAATCATCAACACCTAACACATCAAGTATAATGCGAGAAGTGTAAAGAGACACAATCATTGTTAAGAGCATTCTTGCGTATAACATAATTGTGTTATGTGCAATCTTTCTATTATTTGCTGGCATTATGATTTTATCAATGTTCTATACTCATTATGATAATGATACTACGTCATCCTGTTAATCCAGTGGCAAACGCCTGTTCAAATAAATATTTTTAAGATGGTGTCCCACATATCCATAATACGCTCTAAATCCTACGAGTTCCTTTTCTTGAATAAATCACGAATAAACAGCAGATTTCTGATATATTGCTGTTGCTTGATCTTCTCTTTCATCTCGCACCACCAGGGACCTACCTGCCAGAAAGACTTGACGATATTTCTCATTTCTTCGACTACCTGGGGAATCTGATCCCAATATGGATATAACACCACCTGACGAATGTCGGTCTTACAGCCTCGGTCAAAGTCGTTCCACAGAAAAGATTCCATCAGATTGATGTCTTGATGGGGATCCAACTCTATATCATATAGTTCCTCCCGCTTGTTCTTCTTGGTGAATATGTAATAGTAATTATCTCTTACTATGGCAGTTTTTCTCTTCCACTGACGGTAATAGGCACAATCAATGACCACATATGGGAGTTTCTGGATCCTGCGGTTTAAGATGATATCCGACAACTGTACATTGGAGGTGACAAAATCAACGGTCTCCCGGTTTTCAATTCTGGGCGTAATCAAGGGGATTCTGGTGGCACGGGCATCTACATCGAATCCATAGGCCACCTTATGATGGAAGCCATTCATATGGGCATGGTCAGCCGTCACAAAGAGGCTCTCATCCCCGAATCTCTTTCTGAGTTCACCAATCAAATTGTCAAAAACATCGATATCATCACCATAAGAAATGCGACCCTGAATACAATGAGGCATGTGAATCCACAGGAAAATATCCTTATTCTGATAATCGATTGTATCAATCTCCTTGATGATTGTATCAAATTTCTCCTTAACCAGATTCTCATCTCTCTTACGATTCTCTTTATGATAGACGGCATTAATACCACACGACTGGTTAAACTTCAACGATTCATGGCGGATGGTATGGCGACCTGTACATTTGGAGTACTTATCGGCCTTGGTGACGTAATTACTGCTCCATAATAGATGACACTCGTAACCTCTGTCATAGAGCTTATCAAACAGGGTATCACCTTTGTAGGGTTCCACCTCCACATAAATGGTATTACCAGATTCGTAAGGATACTTACCGGTAAACATGGCATAAAAAGCCATGGCAGTTGATGGAGCAGCCGTATAGTGCTTATTAAACACTGTACCCTTCCGGGCCAGTTCATCAATATTCGGTGTCTTGGTGTATAGGCTGTTATACGGTCCATAATACTCTGGCAGTGTCGCGTCTTTCGACACCAGCACAATATGATTTCTTTTTTTACCTTCCATATTTCTATTTTACAATGTCCTCATAGAGGGAATGTATCGTTTCCTCATTCAGTTTGATAGGGTTGTTCTTCAGTCTGACAGGGTTGACTGATGTGCTCAGCAATTCTAGATCTGATGCTCGGTGATTAGGCTCTGATATTGGGTTGGCCATTTCCATCTCCTGCATCATCTGGCGGAATGTACCTATGGCTTCCTTGGGGTTCTCACAGCCCATAGCTTTTGAAATGTCGAGGAAGATATTCTTGAGATATTCACTTCCCCGGGAATCAAGGCATTGGTCCATGTGGTCTGTCATATAGGTCCATATCTCAGGCAGACATACTGCCACAGCATGACCATGAGGGAGTTTATACAAAGAGGTGATCTTATAACTCATGGCATGAGCGGCTGTAGTAGCAGTAATATTAATGGCTCTTCCACCATAATTAGCGGCGAGCATAATATTGACTGCAGCCTCATCATTATTGCCGAAGATATACTTGCGCCAGTTGGCCATGATGAGTTCTATGGTCTTACGGCTATATTCGTAGCTTTCTTCTGTGGAGTTAACACTCCACCAGGATTCGATACCTTGGCATAAGGCATCGAGCATCGTGCATTTCTTCTGATAAAGGGGCAAGGTCTTGAGAACCTTCGGCTCCAAAATGGCATAATCCGGGAGTATGCCATCATTAGTAACCGTCTGCTTGGCTCCTTCATAATACATCACAGCGTTGTGAGTGGACTCAGAGCCTGTACCGGCTGTGGTGGGAATAGCAATGAAGGGGAGTTTCGTGCCATCGCATTCTACCCTGGTGTTGACCAGAGGGGGAATAATGGCTGCATTGCCTTCTTTGGCCAAGACAGCCAATTTGATGCATTTGGCTACGTCTATAGCACTGCCTCCGCCAACGGCTAACAAAGTATTGCACTTTGTTATCTGAAAGGTATCAATACCTTTGCAGACATCCTCGTAACGGGGGTTGGGGGTGAAGTCTGAGAACTTCACGTAAGGGAAGTTCAAGGCTTCTATTTCTTCCTTAATGTTAAGGAAGGGATAGCTGCTATCGCAGACTAAAAAGACTTTTCTTGAGTCTTTTAATAAATCTGCAAGATGCTCTATTCCATTAAGAATAATTTGTTTCATTTCGTTCGTTTCTCTGGCGCAGAGAAAGAACCAAAGAGACATTCACCCAACCAAGGCCTTCCCTCAAGGGAAGGATGCAATTGACTACGTGCAGAAACCGCACTTCGTCAAGATTTTGGTAAAGTTCACAAAGCTTTCGCCCTGCGGGTGAACTTTGGTTGTTTCTCTGCTACCGCGGTGTTGTTATTCCTTCAAGAACTTCATCAGGGCCTCTTTGTTTTCGATGGGGGTGGTGGTGGGGCGGCCTAGGTCTTTGCGATTGCCTTTTTTGACTTTTACTTCTAAGAAGATTGGGGCTTCGCCTAGATTGGAGAGTTGTTTTTGTAAGTCTTCCTTGGTGGAGACACTATAAACAGACTGATAGCCTGCGGCTTGGGCGATGGCGGGGAGGTTGATTTTCAGGCCGACGGTGGGTTGGCCGCCTACTGAGTCGTGGGCACCATTATTGAAGACGACATGGATGTAGTTTCTGGGCGCTTTGCTTGCTACAATCGCCATAGAACCCATGTGCATGATGCTGGCGCCATCGCCGTCGAAACACCATACCTTGCGATCTGGCTTGGCCAACGCAATGCCCAAGGCAATCTGAGAGGCATGGCCCATGGAACCGACGGTCAGGAAATCACGCTCATGACCTTCATTCTTCGCCGTACGATACTCAAAGAGTTCACGACTGATCATACCGGTGGTTGAAACGATGACATCCTTCTCGCTCAGAACTGATGCTACCGTCTGAATGGCTTCTTCACGACTCATCGTCAGATTATTCTTCTCTACGTTCTGAAGCGTATAGGCATCGAAGGTATCTTTTTCGATGACTAGGGCATAACACTGTTTGGTGGACTGCATATAGGCGACTGCCTTCTTGATTTGAGCCTCTGCCTCTGCTTCATCTTTACTCAATACTGTATAGTCAATGCCCATTACTTTGAGCAATTCAGTCGTCACCTTGCCTTGCTTTACATGCTGAGGTTCATCATGCACACCGGGTTTACCACGCCAGCCTATCACCAAGAGCACAGGGATGTTATATACATCGGGATCTGTCAGCGATGCTAAAGGGTTGATGATATTACCCTCGCCTGAGTTCTGCATATACACCACGGGGATCTGTCCGGTTGCCAGGTAATGGCCGGCAGCCAGTCCCATAGCACCGCCTTCATTGGCGGCTATGATATTGTGAGCCTCATCGGCATGGTCTGTGATATAGGCACAAAGATTCTTCAACAGAGAATCAGGCACACCAGCATAGAAGTCAATCCCATTGCTGGCCAATGTATCATAAAAAAACTTCGGTGAAATCATTTTTCAATTTTCAATCTTCAATGTTCAATGTTCAATTATGATCATCATTCCTCTGGAATGAGGGTGATAATATCCTTGAGGGCATACACTTGTCGTCGCACTCCTTTATCAACCACTTTAATCGGGATGGCCAAAGCATTCCTTGGGGTCACCCCATTTTTGTAACAGGGAGGAAAGTAGTATTGTGTTATACATCACACTGACGTCTGACATTCCAAAGCATCAATATCATGCAGTTTCAAGCCTAATTAGAATAGGACACGTCACATAATCGCCGGCAAAGGTACGAATAAGTGAGCAAAATGCAAAATAAATCCGTATTTATTTTCATTTTCGAACGTGAGTACCTTCGAAATGCATCCCAAAAGTCTTAAAAAACATGAAAAAAGTTTTATAGTTATTATTATCGTTACTGCATGTTTTAACTATCATTTATTTAAAAAGTCTTATCTTTGCAAGCGTGTTCACGAAGAGCACGTATTATTAATCAATTATCAAAACAATATGTTCAAAAAGTTATTAATTAAGGAGATCGTTAAGATCATTCTCGAGTGTGTCAGACGCGAAAAAGGCCGTCTGACCAGAATCAGCAACACCTGCAACATCAATCGTGGCAAATTTACCACCGAAGGTATGGCAGGGATGCGAGTTTCTCAATTTATTCTACTTTTCTTTGCCATCTGTCTGAATCTGACAGAGAAGGAATTCGAAGCGATGATGAAGGAAATCTATCACACGATTGTCGACAAATCCGCCGAGTATGACTTCACAATTTTTAAGGACGACACCACCGAAGACAATTCAGACAACGAGAAGAAGAAGTAACACACTTTCGATCAGGATAACAAAACACTAAACTAGAAATTACTATGTCTAAACAATCAGTACGCATCTTCCAGGAGATGCCGCTCATTCGTGAGCTATTAACCAAAGCTGTCGAGGCCTATAACCCCACTGGGGATGATAGTCTCGACCCATCATTGAAAGTCTGTCTGCTCGAGGATGTCCCCGGGCAGGCGGACACTTTTGTCACCTGTCTTTATGCCATTGCCCAGGATATGGACTTTGGCGAGTGGAACGATTTCTGGGTCGACATGGGCATCCGCATCTTCGATGCCGAGAACGAATTCAGATATGAGGATTTAGAATCAACAGATGACGAAACCAACGAATTTTAAACCAACAAAAAAATCATGACTGAACAAAAATCACTTGTTTTAGAGGAACTCTCCTATGCAGGGGAGGCCTCAGAGATTACACCCGAACTGATTGAACTCGATCAGTGTCGTATCACCTCAGAAAGCACATTGCCCGATGAAGACTTTATGATGGAGCTCTATGGCAAGAAGTGTTTCCCAAGGAAGGATCTGACTACCTTTACAGGTCCTGCCAAAAGCGGAAAGACATTCTGGACATCGATTTTGATGGCCTGCTGTGCCAAGGCAGCCGATTCGGAGCGTAAAGTGCTCGAATTGCAACGTATCAGAGAAGAACCACTCAAGGTAATGTGGTATGACACCGAACAGAGCAAGCAGACCACGAAGAACATTCTTGCCAACAGAATCTTCAGAATGTCTGCCGAAAATGCAGAAGCATCCGATGACACCCCTCAACCAACACCACTCGACCAACAGTTCTTTGTGTTCAACGTCAGGGCACTCACCTGTCAGGAACGTCGCGAAAAATTACCTCTGGCCATTAAGACGTACCGACCAGACATCGTCATTATCGACGGTATTGCTGACCTGTTGCCCGACATCAACGACGGTCCGAAAGCCACCGATCTGATGGAACAACTATTACAATTGGCCGATGAGTACAACTGTAACATCACCACCATTATCCATCTGAACCGAACTGGTGAGAAAAGTAATCTCAGGGGATGGCTTGGTTCTGTGATGCTCCAGAAGTCATACGAAGTATTTGTCTGCGAGAAACTGTATGGTACTCCGATCATGTCTGTGGAAATGTCGACCTCACGCAGGAACTACCTCGACGAGAAGCTTTACTACAAGGTGGACGCCCTGGGCATCCCATACATCATCGACAAGCCAGATATTCAGCCACGTAACGACAAGGGACAGTTCACTTCGAAAGATGCCGATAGGACTAAGTCAAATAATTTCAACCATGAATACTTCATTGATAGTCCCCAATCGGAACAGGGATGGGAGTGGAATCTCCCAAAGCTTTTCTCTGACGCCATGTCGGGCAGAGCGATGGCTGGAAGTGATGATTTGATGGCGGCAGTACAACGGCTCAGCAATATTAAACAGAAGCAATATTATTACAAAGTGCTCAGCGAGGCCGAGAACAAAGGTATCGTCAAGAAAACCTATGACCGTAACGGACGCATTGCCATCATCATGCCACCGAGGTGAGCTATCCCCCTCTATACATGCCCTCCCCTCTGTAAAGAGGGAGGGCTATAGTATGAGGGGTGCTCTCCGAGGTGTGCCCAATTTCTCATTCAGGGCCATCCTTGAGTCATTGTACGAAGAGTCATTCACCCTCTATCATCCGAAATCGCCTATACAGTGTAGCCTGTCTATCACAAGCCAGTTCTGCAAGGCACTTGTCAGTAGCGGCTATCTATCGTTCGATCAGATGCTCAATGCCACCTGGCGCTATCGGCTTGGAGAATCGAAGAATGGCGGTGTCATCTTCTGGCAGATCAACCGTGATGGATGGCCTCACGATGGAAAGATTATGTACTACCTCCCTGACTGTCACCGTGACAAGAGTCGTAACCCCACATGGGTAAGCTATATCCTCGCCCATCGAGAGGGATATGAAAAGGGAGGGTCATCGCATTGTCTCTTCGGTCTGCATCTTCTTAGAGAGGCTGATAAAAACGTCACCATCGCCATCGTAGAGGCAGAGAAGACTGCCGTCATCATGAGTGAGCACTTTCCTCAGTACATCTGGTTGGCAGCAGGCGGATTAGGAGAGCTACAGCCCGATAAATTCCGTCCTCTGAGAGAACGTAAAGTCATTCTCTTTCCAGATACCGACCCAGATGGCATCGCATTCAAGCGATGGAGTAACATCGCCAAAGAGGTCATGAGTGCCATCTTCTGGGAGGACTCCCCTCCTATCCGTGTCAGCCCCATCCTGGAGCAGCATGCCACACAAGAACAAAAACAACGCAAAATCGACCTAGTTGATTTTATGTTTGATTCTTGCAAACCCCAATCTGAATAATGCAGGTTTCACCTGCAGGACCTCATCTTACCCAACCCTCTCTTACCGTAAGAGAGGGCTTCAGACCACTCTCCAAGCCTCCCACCCGCTCGGCTTTGCCGCTTGCTACCGAAGGGACGCAAGAATCTTGGCAAGAATAACCCTGCATTATAGCCGTCCCTTATAAAGGGACTCTAAATGTATGGCTCTCGAGCCTTTGCCCTTAATAGGATTGACTTTGTCGATCCTATTAAGGGTTCGCCATATTTTTGACATCCCTGCTAGTGCCGCCCCTTGGAAAGGGGCTCATTAAATGGTGATTTCACCGGAGCCTAGGCAACGGTGGTGATTCTGGTCATAGATGACACAGAACTGACCGGGGGCTACACCATGGATCTTTTCTTTGGAGTGGAGAATAAAGGACATAGGAGTTATCCACTCTAAAGTGGCCGGATGATACTCGGGTGTGTGACGAATCTTGAACGTCACTTCTGTTGGCTGCAGTTCCTTGGTCAGGAAATGGAAGTCATGCACAGGGAAGTCTGCTTTGTAGGCTGTTTCCGGGTCGTAGCCATGAGAGACAAACAGGATATTATGCTCAACATCCTTCTTCACTACAAACCAGGGGCCTCCGCCAAAACCCATGCCCTTACGCTGTCCAATGGTATGAAACCACAGGCCTTTGTGCTCACCTATGCGCTTACCTGTTTCCAGCTCAATCACATCGCCAGGCTGTTCGCCAAGATAGCGGCGAATATAGTCGTTATAGTTGATCTTCCCTAAGAAGCAGATACCCTGCGAGTCCTTGCGCTTGGCATTTACCAGATGCTCGCGCTCAGCAATCACACGTACCTCATCTTTCATGTAATGACCGATGGGGAAGAGGGCTTTCTTCAACTGCCAATCGGCTATCTGAGCCAGAAAGTCAGTCTGATCTTTCACGGGGTCAGGACTCGTACAGAGCCATTTAAAGCCTTCAGAGTCTGTCTCTGTCATCGCATAATGACCTGTGGCGATGAGATCATAATCGTGTCCACGCTTCTCGTCGAAGGCTCCGAATTTGATCAGTCGGTTGCACATCACGTCAGGGTTGGGGGTCAAGCCAGCCTTCACCTTATCCATCGTGTACTTGGTCACTTGATCCCAGTATTCCTTGTGACAATCGATCACTTCGAGTTTGCAGCCATACTTATGCGATACTGCCGTAGCCATCTCGAGGTCCTCTTCCGAAGAGCAATCCCACTCCTCTTTTTCCTCAGGACCTATCTTAATATAGAAGCAGTCGGGCTGGAGGCCCTGCTTCACCAATTCGTAAAGCACGACACTGCTGTCAACACCACCCGACAGCAAAACAGCGATTTTCTTATCTTTCATCATAAATGCTTTTGGGGATAGAGGTGGTTCCACCAGGTGGGGTCGTCCTTGAGGAAGCGGGCGAACCAGGCCATTTGGGTGGCGAGCCACTTCTCGCGCTTGGAGTAATCGAGGATGTGATGGTTCTCACCTTCGACCTCGACGAGGGCAACCTCACGACCTAAGAGTTTCAGGGCCGTGAACATCTGCAAGCTCTCGATGAGCGGCACATTGGTATCGGCATTGCCATGCAAGAGAAGCAATGGCGTATGAATCTTATCGGCATTGAACAGCGGACTCTGATTGACATAGAGCTCGCGATGACTCCAGGGATAACTGTTGGCCATAGAGACCTCGCTATAGTTGTAGCCCCAATAGCCCTCACCCCAATAGCTAGTGTGGTTGGTGATACCGGCATGCGAGATGGCTGCAGCAAAGATATCTGTCTGAGTCTGAAGGTATTGCGTCATGAAACCGCCATAAGATGCGCCCATGCAACCGATCTTCTTGGGATTGATGAAGGGATGCTCCTTGCAGATCTGCTTGACACCCTCGATGATATCCTCAGCAGGACCGCGACCAGCGGTATTGACATGGCGCGAAGCCCACTCCTGACCGAAACCGGTGGCACCACTGGGTTCGACGATATAGGCCACATAGCCCAGAGAATTCCAATACTGCGGGGCATAAGGTGACTCGAAATAGCGTGACACAGGTGCGCAACCACCATAATAATACACGATCATGGGGTATTGTTTCGTGGCATCGAAGTCCTTGGGGAGGTAGAGTCGGCCATAGACAGTATCGCCTTTGGAGTTGGTGAAGTTCCAGTCCTTACATATTCCGACTTCCGCTTCGGCAATAGCCTCGCGTCCGTCGAAATAGAGGTGAGAGGTTAGAGGTGAGAGGTTAGAGAAATGTTTAGAGCGCAGAGATGACTGCACCGATGAGAGATCCACTACATATGCGGAGGCGGGCTCCAGAGTCTTGTAGGAGAGATAGCCTAAGACGGGAGCATGAGAGGCCATGTTGAAGCGATAGGTATAATCGCCTGAGAGGGGGAGTTTTGAGATCTTACCCGTCTTGGGATTCAGCACAAACATATTGACATAATCACGATCCTCGGCCGAGAAATAGATTTGTCCATCGGCCCAAGACCAGTCGATCTTCTCGATGGAAGGGTCAAAGTCCTTTGTGAGCGGCGTGACCTTCTTGGAAGCGATATCATAAAGGAAGAGTTCATTCTCCGTCATACTGGGAATTACATCAGCAGGGAGTTGACAACCGATGCGATCGAAAGCCTCTGGATGGCCCGAAAAGAGTATCTGCGAAGCATCGGGAGAGAAATAAACGTCGTTGATAAACTCGCAACCAATGAACAGGGTATCCGTCTTCAGCGTACGAGCATCGATGATGAAAACATCCGACACCATAGTGGGGCGCTTAGAGAGTCTGGAGCGATTGCTCACCACAAGGAGTTTGTTGCCATCCTGCGAGATATCAGTGAGGAACTCGCCCTTGGTGCCAAAGGTGAGGCGCTGGGTAAGACCCGTTGCGATATCGTATTTGGCAACGTAATTGCGCTTTCGCCATCCGGGTTGACGATCATCCATCTCGAGTATCTGGAAGACCTCCTTATCCTCCTTGGGACCCTCTTCCTCGACGGTCAAGATGAGGTAATCCTCGGTGGGAGATACGGTATAATTACCCTCTGGGATATCATAAGCAAAGCGAGAACGAGCCCCCGTCTTGGGATCGACCTTATACAATATGCGCTTGTCGCCCTCCTTTTCCTCCACCAGATAGGCGATGGACTTGGGCATCCAACTGGGGTTCTTGGCGGGTTGAGTGATGAGTCGTTGGGTCTTGACATCGCGAATCTCGTAATTCCAAACGGAAGAGCCTCCGCGAGCAGTAGTCTGGTAAGCGAGGGCTACCAGTTGGCCATCGGCAGAGAGGGAGATGCTGCGAACGCGTTTGCCATCGGTGAGGTCGTGGACAAAATAAGGATGACGCTTTTCAAGCGTCACCTTTAGAGGTGAGGGGATTCCCGCTGACGCGCCTACCCGTAGCCTTTGAGAGGTGAGAGGTGAGAGATTACTATCAGACATGACAGGGACCTGTCCCCTGTCAGGCTGGAGGCAAACTGCGATGGAGTCGGTATCATTGGGTTCGGCGAGGAAGCGAATGGTGAAAGTGTGATGTTCGGGGGCGAGGTTGAGATCGCCAGAAGACTCGACACCATCGATATAGAGTTTGGCATTCTTGGGGCCTTTCACCTCGATCTTGCCCTTAACAAAATCGGTATTGTTGACGTAAAAACTCAGCAAGCCCACGCTCTTGCTGTTGGGTAATGAGGGGAGGATCTGACCAGAGAAACGACCCGTGGGTTGGGATGTGAGCGAGATGCTGTTCATCAGGGTGTTGGGGTCGAACTTCTTGCCTTGCACATCGACTGTATCAAGGGCAAAGGGGGCACTCACAGCGTAAGGGCCAGAGAGGTTGAACTCGGTTACCTGCTGGGCCGCAGCAGATAAAGGTAAAAGGGTAAAAAGGTAAAAGGGTAAAAATACTCTTTTCTTGCAAAAGCAATTGGTGATTAGTTTAATCATATTCATTTCTTATTTGTTTAATCTTTTGCGGGGAGGCCTGACAGGCTAATAGGCGGCGCGGTATTTGCCTTCGTCTTTGTCTTCGAGCATGGAGAGGTAAGACTGATAACGGCTTTCGGCGATGTAGTGATCCTCGAGTGCCTTCAGCACAGCACATCCCGGCTCATGGGTGTGGGTACAGTTGGAGAAACGGCAATCCTTGGAAAACTGGAAGATCTCCTTGAAATAGCTGGTCAACTCCTCGGGTTCAATATCGAAGGTTCCGAAACCCTTGATACCCGGTGTATCAATGAGCCAGCCCAAATTAGAGGTGAGGGGGGAGGGGTAAGAGGTGAGAGGTATCATCTCACTAAACGTTGTGGTATGCTGGCCGGTGTTATGGGCATCGGAAATCTCGGCAGTGCGCTGAGAGGCGCCAGGAATCAAGCAATTGATGAGTGTGGACTTCCCCACCCCACTATTACCGCTCAACAGAGTGATTTTGCCTTCGAGCAGCTGACGCAGCACATCGACACCCTCACCCGTCTCGGCCGACACCTGATGACAAGCATAGCCAATAGTCTGGTAGAGGTTGACCATCGCATCCTGATAGCGACACAGATCATCATCCAAGAGATCGGTCTTATTGAACACCAGGATCACTGGGACACGATAGGCCTCGGCCGAAGCCAGGAATCTGTCGATAAACGTGGTGGAGGTTTGGGGATTCACCACCGTGACTACCAGCAGGGCTTGGTCGACATTCGCAGCCAGAATATGGCTTTGTTTGGAAAGATTAATACTTTTTCGAATAATGTAGTTCTTGCGATCTTCAATTTCCGTTATCCAGTTCCCCTCACCGACAGAAACCCTGTCGCCTACAGCTACAGGGTTAGTAGAGCGGATTCCCTTGAGTCGAAAATTTCCTTTGATTTTCGACTCAATCAGCTGGCCATCGTCGGTTAAAACAGTATACCAGCTTCCAGTATTTTTAATTACCAGACCTTTCATTTTTCTACCACCCCCTGCCCCCTCCTTCAAAGGAGGGGGTTAAGGGAAAGGACTCCCCCTGAAGGAGCTGCCGCTCCTTCAGGGGGAGCCAGGAAAAGTTTTTCTTATACCATCAAAGCCTCCGCTCCTCCCGAGGGGAGCCAGGAAACGGATTTCTTACATCCCGAAAGCCGGGAAACGTTTTTCTTACACCAAAGCCTCTGCTCCTTTCGCAAGAAGCCAGGAAACGGATTTCCCGCCCTCGGTGATTACACCGTCATGATTTCCTTGTTCTTTGCGGCGATGAGGTCATCGAGCTTCTTGATGTACTTATCGTGGAGCTTCTGGAGCTCGAGCTCGGCATCCTTCTCGTTATCCTCGGAGAGACCGTCCTTGATAGCTTTCTTCAGCTTATCCTTGATGTCGGCACGCACATTACGAACCTCCACCTTGGCCTTCTCGGCAATCTTGTTGCACTGCTTCACCAAGTCGCGACGACGCTCCTCAGTGGGCACAGGGATGTTCAGACGGATCACCTCACCATTGTTCTCAGGGGTGATACCTACATCTGAGTCCATGATGGCTTTCTCGATGTTCTTGATCTCCTTACGATCCCAAGGCTTGATGGCAATGGTACGAGGATCGGGAACACTCACGTTAGCAACCTGGTTAAGGGGCACTTTACTACCGTAAGACTCCACCCTTACTCCGTCTAAAATGGCAACGTTGGCACGACCGGCACGAATGCGGTTCAATTCCTCTTCGAGGAACATGGCGGCCATTTCCATTCTCTCTTCACTCTTGTTTAAAGTTTCTTTTACGTCTATCATCTTGCAATCTTTTATAGTTTCTGTTGACAAAAGTAAGGTTTTTCCCTGAAACTGCCAAATGTTTCACCCATATTTTGCCACAAAAAAGGGGTTTTTGTGTTTTTTTTGCTCAAATATTTTGTAAATTGGGCAGAATCTATTATCTTTGCGGATGATTACTACCTTACTTGAAGCCAAAGATGCAGATTAGCAAATATATTCCTCGGGCGAGTGTGATGGCAGTCCTTGCCATGACCACTCTTGCGGCTCATGCCCAAGAGGAGAATATGGAGACCATTCTGGACATCCACCATGTTCTGGCTTATCTGGTAGCAACCTTCCTCATCAGCGTCTTCCTCATGGTATTCTACAACCGCATTATCTACTACCGCGAGAAAGATGTGACCAAGGCCTCCAAACAGTTGATTGCCCAGTTGAGCCTCATCATGGATGCCAACAAAACCGATGCCTGGACTTACGATATCGAGAAGAATTACTACACGCTGCTTACCGACAAGGGCAACAGCGAGAAGACCTATGCCCCGATAGACTTCTCGCAATACTACGACCGCGACGACTTCTCGGAGCTGATAGAAGCCATCAACGACATGCGCGACGGGCTCGTTACCACAAAGACACTCCGCGTGAAAAGTGCCATGCCCAGGGAAGCCACCGAGGAGCAGCGCACCTTCGAGATCACCATCTCGATCCTGAGAAAGAACCGCAAGGGAAGGCCTACCATCGTGGTAGGCACCCAGCGCGACATTACCGAGGAGCAAGCCAGGACCGAGAACACCAAGAAGCTGATGCTGCGTTATCAGACGGTGTTCGAGTCATCGCTCGTCGACATGATCTTCTACGATGCCAACGGCCATCTCACACAGATCAACGACAAGGCCATGGAGACCTTCGGCGTCACCGACCGCAAGGCGCTACTAAAGCAGCGGGTGAAGATCACCGACATCCCCTCTTACCGCGATATCGACATCCACGCGATGGAGCCCACGCAGCTCTCGTCGATCACCGACATCGACGAGGTGAAGCAGAAAGATGAGCGCGTGCCGCAAGCACACGTACATGGAAAGATGTATTACGAGGCCGACCTGAGTCCTATCTTCGACAACGACCACAACATCCAGGGTGTGATTGTGGCCGGCCGAAACATCACCGACATGGTAGAGTCGAACCACCACCAGAAGCGAGGCGCCCTCTTGCTCGAGAAGCGCACCAAGGAGATTCAGGAATATATCCAGAACATCAACTACTCGCTGAAGGTGAGCGATGTAAGACTCATCAACTACTACCCCGACACCCACGTGCTCGAAGTATCGAGCGACCTGAACCACGTGGAGTACAAGCTGCCTCAGCTCCGGGCCTTCATCATGCTGCATTCCGAGGAGCGCAACAAGGCCGAAAGAATCTTCTGCCGCATGGACCGTAGGCATCCGGGAAGCTTCTCGGAGACCTTCCACACCATCATGCGCGACAAAGAAGGCCGCGATGTATACCTGAATATCCAGATGATGCCCATCGAGAATAAGGAAGGACAGATTACCCATTATGTGGGCATGTGCCGCAACCAGACGGAGATGACCTATACCGAGAAGCGACTCCGCGAGGAGACCGCCAAGGCTCAGGAGGCCGAACAGCTGAAGAACACCTTCTTGCTCAACATGAGCTACGAGTTGCGTACGCCCCTGAATGCCGTCATCGGATTTGCCGAACTCTTTGGTATCGAGCATAGTGAGGAGGATGAACCCATCTTTGCCGAGGAGATCAAGAAGAACACCAACACCCTGTTAAAGCTCATCAACGATATCCTCTTCCTCTCGCGCCTCGACGCCCGCATGATCGAGTTCAACTACGAGGATACCGACTTCGCCGTGCTCTTCGACGGTTGGTGCTATATGGGATGGAGCGGCATGAACCCGGGCGTAAAGACCGTGGTGGAGAATCCCTACAACAGCATGCTCGTGAAGATCGACCAGCAGAATCTGGGCATGGTGATCCAGAAGATCTGTATCTATAGCGCCCTGAACACCAGGGAGGGCATCGTGCGCGCCAAGTACGAATACCGCCACGGCGAACTCATGATCACCATCGAGGACTCGGGCAACGGTATGGACGCCCAAGCCCTGCAAAAAGCCTTCGAACGCTTTGCCCGCGAGGATAATGGCGAGAACTCCGGCACGGGTCTCGACCTGCCTATCGTGAAGGAGCTGGTGGAGCAGATGAACGGCGCCATTGAACTCCAGTCCGAGCCCGGCAAGGGCAGCACCTTCTTTGTGAGCATCCCTTGCGAGATGACCAGTATGGAAAAGAAATCAGAAATCATCATATAAAGGATCGCGCCCATGAATATATTACTTGCCAACATATCGCAACATTCCGGCGTCGACAGCATCTCTTTGCTGATCACGATCCTCACCGTCATGGTGTTTATCATCGGCTTCGTCATCAATCGCATCAGCTTGTTGCGTATCCAGAAGAACTCCCGCCGTGTCAAGGATCTCTCCACCATCATGCAGCGCACCCTCAACACCAGTAACAACTATGTGGTGCGCCTTTCCATGCTCACCCACCATGGTGAGAATATGCACGGCGACTTCCTCCCGCCCGGAGGCATGAACTATGATGAGAGTCTCAACTATATCCACCCCGACGATAGGGATATCTACATAGACTTCCTAAGGCGCATGCTCAATGGCGAGAAAACCGCCGAGTGTACCTACCGCTGGGATTGGAGCACGAAGAAACATCGGGGCGAATGGCGCTACATACGCGATGTGGGCATCGCCGAATACTTCGGCAATAAGAAGACCCCCGTGAACTTCTTCTGCACGCTTACCGACATCACCGACGAGGTGATGCAGCTGAAGCGCGAGCAAGACCTCACCGAGCGCTACCGTAAGTTCTTCGAGCAAGGCCTTGCCGGATTCGCCTTCTACGATAAGGACGGCCATCTGCTCTATGCCAACAAGAAGATGCGCGAGATCCTGAAGTTCCAATCCGAGCGCGATCCCTTCTACTTCAACGGCACGCTCTACGATCTGCCCACCTTCCGCAACATCCTCTATAACCATCAACCCGAGGAGTTGTATCTCTGCACCAAGAGTGTGGTTGTGGAGCGCAGCGTGAACTGCTATGTAGAGGTGCGCCTCCACCCCATCTACGACGACAACGATCAGCTGGTATATATCACCTTTGGCCTCCGCGATGTGACCCAGGAGCGCGAACTCTATCTGCAGAACAAGCGCGACGAGGAGCAGATGCGCCGCGTCAACGAGAACATCCAGCGCTACGAGACCGAGCTGCAATACCTCATGGAGTCGTGCAACATGCGATTCTTCAAATGCTCGGCCGCCGACAGAACCGCCACCTTCTATAAGGGCATGAGTCAGCCCGAGCGCGTGATGACCTTCCAGGAGGTGATCGATGCCTTCGAGGAGGAGAGTCCCTTCAAGGAGGGTTTGCGCAACTACGAGAATTATTTCAACGTACAGCGTACCGACCTCACCCGCATGCATCCCTTCTTCCACGAGGGCGAGGGATTACAGTGGAACTACATTGATAGTCTCCCGACATTCGACGAGAAGGGCCAGATGACCGGCACCTATGGCATCGTGCGCAACGTGACCGATCTGCTCGAGAAGCAGGAGCGCCTCAAGGAGGAGACCGAGCGCGCCAAGGAGTCGGGCATCAAGAAGAGTACCTTCATGGCCAACATGACCCACGAGATCCGTACACCGCTCAATGCCATCGTAGGCTTCTCGGACGTGCTGCCCATGATGTCGACCCCCGAGGAGAAGCAGGAGATCATCAAGGTGATCATGAACAACTGCGACATGCTGCTCCGCCTCGTCAATGATATCCTCGCCCTCTCGTCATTAGGCAGCGGCGGCATCGATATCATCCCGGCCAAGGTCGACTTTGCCAAGGAGTTCGAGAACACCTGCATCTCGCTGGCCCAGCGCGTGCAGAACCCCGGCGTGGAGTTCCAGAAGGATGCCCCGCTGCAGAGTTTCGTTACCGAGATGGACTACGGCCGCATCCAGCAGGTGTTGACCAACTTCGTGACCAACGCCGTGAAGTACACCCAGGAGGGCCACATTCGCGTGGGTTATCGTCCAGAGGAGCGCCAAGGCCGCCCGGGCCTCTACATCTATTGCGAGGACACCGGCGCGGGTATTGCCAAGGAAAACCAGCAGAAGGTGTTCGAGCGCTTCGTCAAGTTGAACGACTACGTACAGGGCACGGGTCTCGGTCTGAGCATCTGTAAGGCCATTGCCGATGCATGCGAGGGCGAGATAGGCCTCGACTCCGAGGGCCCCGGCCATGGTTCTACGTTCTGGATATGGATGCCATGTTCAGAGGTGAGAGGTGAGAAGCTAGAGGTGAGTGAATAATGAAAGAAATCAAGCATAAACATGAAGATAAAACTAACTGATGGTAGAAAGGTGAGCCGGGCTCTACGGGTGCTGATGGCACTCCTGATGCTGACAAGCGCAGCATCCACGGCTTCGGCCGCTAACGGCAAGGACACCACGATGGTATATAACGAGGCCCGACCCCTCATCTACGAAGATGCGTGGGACCTCTGGCCTTATGTGTTCCTCAACGAGAACGGCGAGCCCGACGGCTATAACATCGACCTTCTGAAAATGATTTTCAAGGAGCTCGACATCCCCTACGTCGTGAGGCTCAAGCCCACCCTCGAGGCCCAGTCCGACCTGAGGGAGCGCAAGTCCGACCTCATGCTCCGTATGGATGCCAGTTTTTCGCGCAATAACGCCAGCTACGGCCAATCCATCGTTCAGCTCTTCACCCATAGCGTGGTGACCCCCCGCAGCAAGAAGATTGTCATCAATAGCGGCAAGGACCTCAAGGACCACACCATCATCGTCCACGAGGGTAGCTTCAGCCATCACCTCATCAAGGATCACGGCTGGGCCGCCGACATTGTGGCCTACGACGATATGCAGGAGGCCATCCAGCACGTCAGTGCCGAGGACGATGGCATCATCATCTGGAACACCATGTCGCTCAAGTGGCTCATGCAGAAGTATCAGACCACCAATCTGCAGATAGAGCCCATCGAGCTGCCCTATGGCGAGTATAAGTTCTTCTCCAACGATCATCACTTGCTCAATCAGTTGGATAGCGTCTACGCCCAGCTCCGCGCCAACGATAAGCTCACCCCCATCCAGAACAAGTGGTTCTACCCCGAGCGCACCGAGACGGGTATCCCCTCATGGATATGGGATCTCATCGTCATCATCGCTGCCATTGCCATGGGTATCGTCATCTATTTTATTATATATAAGGTACGCGAGAACAAGATGACCCGCGAGGTTAGAATGAAGAACCAGCGACTGGGTCAGATCCTGAAAACCAGTCATGTAGGCTTGTGGATCTACGATGTCGACGCCCAGGTGTTTACCATTATCGACCAGAACGGCAAAGCCGAGAAGAGCTACTCCTCGCTCGAGTTCTCAAGGCGTTACGATCCTGCCGACTTCAAGAACCTCATCGAGGCCCTCAAGCAGCTCATCGAGAACAAGGCCGACAAGCTGAGCTTCAAATTAACGAGAATGGCCACCGAGGAAAGCGGCGAGGAGCGCGAGTACACCGCCACCCTCTCCGTGTTGCGCCGCAACAAGCACAACCGCCCCAACATGATCCTCTGTTCCGGCAAGGACATCACCGAGGAGCGCAAGCGCCAAGCCGAGGTGAAGGATAACCGATTGCGCTATCAGAGTATCTTCAACTCCGCCATGATCGATATGGTGGCCTACGATAAGGACGGCTATATCGTCGATATGAACGAGAAGGCCATCAGCGCCATGCCTGTCGATATCGAGACCATCCGCAAGCAGAAGATCTCCGTGCAACAAGTCATGGGCATGGACGATCTCGACATCCACGACTTCGACTATATCTACGTCACCCAGCTCTATAAGGATGGCGACCAGGGCGATGACCGTCCGCTCAATAAGTTCCTCCGCCGTGAGCGCATGACCTACGAACTCCAGCTCATGGCCATCCGCGGCAAGCAGGGCGAGTTGCTCGGTTTCTACGGTTCAGGTCGCGATGTGAGCGAGGTGGCCCGCTCTTACCATCAGCTCCGCCAGAACGTGGAGCAGCTGAAGGATAAGCACGACGAGGTGACCAACTACGTGCGCAACATCGACTACGTGCTCTCCGTGGGTGGCATCAGCCTCATGAAGTATAACATCGAGACCCACATCCTCACCATCTACAGCGAGATCAACAAGGCCCAGTACACCCTCACCCAGACCCGCGCCCTCGCGCTGGTGAGCGAGGAGCACAAGCACCGTGCCCGCCGCATCTTCAATAAGATGGACAATAAGCTGAAGGGCAACTACCACGAGGACATCCGCACCACCGTGCGCAAGAAGAGCAACATACCGCTCCACCTCATGATCCACTTCATCCCCACCCTCAAGAATGGCGAGGTGGTGGAGTATTTCGGCATGTGCCGTGACATCAGCGACCTTAAGGCCGTCGAGGCCCAGCTGGCCCAGGAGACCGTCCGCGCCCAGGAGGTGGAAGTGGTGAAGAACGCCTTCCTCCACAACATGAGCCACGAGATACGTACCCCGTTGAACTCCGTCGTCGGTTTCTCCGAACTCTTCGAGATGGACCACAACCTGGAGGACGAGGCCATCTTCATCAAGGAGATCAAGGAGAGCTCCGCCGCCCTGCTCAAGCTCATCAACGACATCCTCTTCCTCTCGCGCCTCGATGCCGGCATGATCACCATCAAGCCGCGCCCCATCGACTTCGCCTCCATCTTCGAGGCCCGTTGCGTGTCGTCATGGACGTTGCTCCAGAAGCCGGGTGTCGACTATCGCGTGAACAATCCTTATCGCAAGCTGGTACTCGAGATCGACGAGCCTTACGTATCCATGATCATCGAGAAGATCATCACCAATGCCGCCCAGCACACCACCAAGGGCTCTGTGCTGGCCCGCTACGACTATATCGGCGAGTCGCTCATGGTGTCCATCGAGGACACTGGCGATGGTATTCCCGCCGATAATATCGACCACATCTTCGAGCGCTTCGTCTCGGGCGCCAATACCGGTGTCGGTCTGGGCCTCAGCATCTGCCACGAGCTCATCGAGTATATGGGTGGCCGCATTCAGCTCAAGTCCACCGTGGGCAAGGGCACCGTGGTTTGGTTCACCCTGCCTTGCAAGGTCTTGGAAATGGAACGTCAATAACATCATTATAGCAGCATCATGACTAGAAGACTATATATCATCACCCTTACCTTAGTGCTGTGGGTTTGCTCCTTACCCTCGGCGCGGGCTCTCTATATCAGGGAGTACACCGAGGAGCGCCCCCTCATCATCGCCAGCGACTGGGAGTTCCCGCCTTATGAGTTCCTCAACGACATGGGCAACCCCGACGGCTATAACATCGAGGTGCTCGACCTGATACTCTCCCGTCTGGACATCCCCCACAAGTACGAGATGAACGAGTGGTACAAGTGTACCGAGTCCTTCGAAAGCCGCAAGGCCGACCTCATCCACGCCCTTACCTTCAAGTATCAGCATGCGCCCTATGTCATGACGCAGAACATGATCACCTATTACAACGTGAGGATAGCCCGCTTCCATACCACGCCGCCCGTCCACCACATCCGCGATATCACTGAGAACAATACCGTCGTGCTCAAGAAGAACGACTATGGCGATTTGCGCTTGGCCGAGATGAACGATCTGGCCTTCCATACCGAATACCACTCCTCGCGCGAGGCCCTCATCGGTCTGCGCTCCGGCAAGTATAAGTACTACATCTGGGGCGAGGTTCCCCTCCAATCCAAGCTCAAGGAGTATGGTGTCGATGGCGTGGTGCTCGACGAGATCGACATCCCCGCCGGCGAACTCCGCATCATCGGCTACGATAAGGAACTCATAGATGCCATCGACGATACCTATGCCCGACTCGAGCAAGCGGGCGACATCGAGCGCATCCGCGACAAGTGGTTCCATCCCGAGCGTGTCCACAACGACACCTCGCCCGTCACCCTCATCCTCCTTCTGGGTGTCATCATTGCCGGCATCATCGCCTTCCTGCTCAGCCGGCTCATCCGCACCCGCGTACGCGTGGCCATCACCCGCACCGTCGACCTGAACCGCATGATGAACCAGGCCCTCAACATGGGTGCCTACGGTATCGTGGAGTTCGATGTAATCAACAATACCCTCCGCAATGTCCACGGCTCTGTGTTGCCTTATGAGGACATCACCCCCGAGGAGTTCCTCGCCCGCATGAAACCCGTTCAGGCCACCATTCTCCATCAGAACAATCAGGGCCTCATCCGCGGATTTGCCGACTCCTTCGAACTCACCATCAGCCTCAACGTAGGCTCCCTTGAAGAGCCCGTTTGGAAGGATTTCTACGGCAATGCCTTGGCCGAGAAGGAGAACGGCCACACACGCTATATCATCTATACCGTACAGGATATGACCCAGGCCCTGCTCGAGGAGCAGGAGAACCGCGTCACCGGTAGTAAGTTCCATAAGATGTTCGAGACCAACCCCATCGCCATGGCGTTCTACGATACCCATGGCTACCCCATCGACATCAACGCCAAGATGAGGGAGATCTGCGGGATCACCGACGACTCCATGATGACCTATTGGCAATCCCTGTCGCTCTTCGATGTCCCCCTGATGGAAGGCCAGATCACCCGCGACACCAGGGAGGTCTTCCATGTGTGCCAGCGCATGTACTATCCCGACCTCGGCATCTTCAAGTACATCGAGGCGAAGATCTATCCCGCCCTCGACGAGAATGGCGAGTTGCGCTACTTCATCTGCACCTCCCGCGACTTGACCCACGAGCGCGAGATCTATCTGCAGCAGCGCCGCCACGAACGCGAGATGGAGAAGGCCAATGCCTCCATCCAGTCTTACGAGAACCAGCTGCGCTATCTGCTCGACAATAGTAAGATGTTCATCTGGAAGTACGATCCCTTCACCAATCAGATCGCCATCAGCCGCTCGGGCCATAAGAGCGATTATCAGGAAACCATCGATCAGTTCTTCAAGGACATCGATAGCGCCGACCTCACCGAGGCCCTCGAGCAAGTCAGGGTCAGCGTCACCGAGAAGAAGCCTTACAACGCGGTGGCCCACTTCAACGCCACACCTATGGAGAAGCACCCCGTATGGTATGCCATCAACGGTATCCCCAAGTCCAAGCGCGACGGCTCCCTCTCCCACTTCTTCGGCATCGCCCGTAACATCACCGACCTCATGGAGGCCCAGCGCAAGCTGAAGGAAGAAACCAAGCGCGCCGAGGATTCGGGTAAGATGAAGAGTGCCTTCCTCGCCAATATGACCCACGAAATCCGCACCCCGCTCAATGCCATCGTGGGCTTCTCCGACCTCCTCCCCGTGGTCGACACCAACGAGGAGCGCATGAACTTCATCCGCATCATCCGCAACAACTGCGACATGCTCATGCGCCTCATCAACGATATCCTCGAGGCCTCCAACATGGGTCAGGCCCTCGCCATCAAGCCCGAGCCGTGCGACTTCGCTCAGGTGTTCGACGACATCTGTCAGACCCTCGCCCAGCGCGTACAGGAGCCCGGCGTGGAGTTCATCAAGGACAATCCTTATGCCTCCTTCCCCGCCACGCTCGACAAGGGCCGCATCCAGCAGGTGCTCACCAACTTCGTTACCAATGCCGTGAAGTACACCCATCAGGGTCATATCAAGGTGGGCTATCGCGAGGAGCAGGAGGGTATCTACTTCTATTGCGAGGACACCGGTGCCGGTATTCCCAAGGAGAAGCAGGCCAGCGTGTTCGAGCGCTTCGTCAAGCTCAACGACTTCGTGCAGGGCACGGGTCTTGGCTTGAGTATCTGCAAAGCCATTGCCGACCGCTGTGGCGGCAGAATCGGTGTCACCTCCGAGGGTGAGGGCCACGGCTCCACCTTCTGGCTCTGGACACCCCGCGAAATTGCAGGGGTTAGTGGTTAGAGGTTAGAGGTTAGAGAATAGTTGGTTAAACGCAGAGTATAAACATAATAAAAAAACGGGTATTCGGGACTAAGAGAAGGAGTGAAAAGAGTAATCTCTAACCCCTAACCTCTAACCCCTAACCACTAGAAAGTTGAGCAAGCAAAGCTTGTGAAACTTGAATTATTAACTCTATGCAAAATAGTAAATACTTGCTCGCGACGGAGCGCGACCTGAAATGGGGCCTCACCGTCAGCACCGTAGGCTACGAAGAGATTGCCCCCGGCGATCCCTACCCCACCAAGGGCCATGCCGACGGCTATTACTTTAACATCGAGAAGGGGCGCGTGCTCAATGAGTACCAGCTGCTCTATAATCCCGAAGGCGAAGGCGTCTTCGAGAGTGCCCATTGTCCGCAGACCAAGATCAAGGCGGGCGATATGTTCCTGCTCTTCCCGGGCGAGTGGCACACTTACCACCCCAACCCGCGTGTGGGCTGGAAGAGCCATTGGATCGGATTCAAGGGCCGCAATATGGACGACCGTGTCAAGGCCGGCTTCCTCACCCCCGAGAAACCCATCTACCATGTGGGCTATTCCGCCATCATCGAGGGCCTCTACCGCCGCGCCTTTGCCGCCGCCCGCGAGGAGGCGGCCTACTCCCAGCAGGAGATGGCGGGCCTCGTGAACCATCTTATCGGCAAGATGTACTCCCTGGAGCGTAACATCGAGCTGAGCCGCAACCAGCAGCAGGTCGACATGATCGACAAGGCCCGCTGGCGCATCCGTGAGAGCCTCGAGTCCGAGACCACCATCCAGGGCATCGCCGAGGAGCTGGGCGTGAGCTACAGCAACTTCCGCAAACTCTTCAAGGAGTACACCGGCCTCTCTCCCGCCACTTATCAGCAGGAGTTGCGCCTACTCCGCGCCAAGGAGCTGCTCTCCACCACCGACCTCTCCATCAAGGAGATCGCCTACCGCCTCAACTTCGAGTCGCCCGATTACTTCTCCGCCAAGTTCAAGGCCAAAATGGGCATCAAACCAAGTGAAGTCAAAACAAAATAAAAGCCCTCCCTTCCGGGGGGCTTTTATTTTGGAGGTGAGAGGTGAGAAGCTAGAAGCTAGAGATATGTACCGTAGGTGCTAGAAGGGCTTTGCCTAGTTTTCTCTAACCCCTAACCACTAACCACTAACCACTAAATTCCAATAATCGCCTTTTCTACCCAATATACTAACATACCCGCCAGATAGCCCACAAACACTATCCACGTAATCTTCTTCATATACCATCCGAAGGTGATCTTCTCGAGGCCCATCACCACCACACCGGCGGCAGAGCCGATAATCAGCATCGAACCACCCACACCGGCACAGTAGGCCAGCAGCTGCCAGAAGATACCGTCCACGGCCATGTCGCCCGCAGCAGCCACCGGATACATACCCATACAGCCGGCCACCAGCGGCACATTATCCACGATACTCGACATCACACCGATGATACCCGTTACCAGGAAGTGGTTGCCCTCGAAGGTCTGATCCAGCACGCCGCCCAGCATGGTCAGCACACCTACCTCCTGCAGCACGGCCACAGCCATCAGGATGCCCAGGAAGAACATGATGGTCGATAGGTCAATCTTCGAGAGCAGATCGCTCACGCGCTTGGCCATCGTGTCGTCCTCAGCGGTATTGTAATGGAATATCTCGGTCACCGTCCAGAGCACGCCCAGCACCAGCAGGATGCCCATAAACGGCGGCAGATGAGTGAGCATCTTAAACACGGGCACGAAGCACAGACCGCCCACGCCCAGCCAGAAGATGATGTTTCTCTGAGCCTTGGTAAACTGCGTCACCTCGGCCTTCGGCAGATTCTGACTCTTGTCGAACTTGCCCTGCAACTGGTATTGCAGGATGAAGGCCGGCACCAGCATCGAGATGAGCGACGGCACGAAGATCTCGGTCAGCACGCCCTCGGTGGTAATCACACCCTTGATCCACAGCATGATGGTGGTCACATCGCCAATGGGCGAGAAGGCGCCACCCGAGTTGGCGGCTATCACCACCAGCGCGGCATATATCAGTCGGTCGCCACGGCTCTGCACCAGTTTCCTCAGCACCATGATCATCACAATACTCGTGGTGAGGTTGTCCAGGATGGCCGAGAGGAAGAAGGTCATAAAGGCCATTCTCCACATCAGTTTGCGCTTGGAGCGCGTCTTCAGGGCATCGCGCACAAAATTGAAACCGCCGTTCGAGTCCACAATCTCCACAATCGTCATCGCTCCCATCAGGAAGAACAGCGTTCCGGCGGCATCTCCCAGGTGATGCTCTATCACCTCGGCTATGTGGTGCACCACCTCGCCACCGGGAATCTCAGGGTAATACGCTGCCGGGCCCATCATCAGCAGTGTCCAGCATAGAACACACATCAGCAGGGCTATCGCAGCCTTGTTGACCTTCGTTACGCTCTCCAGGGCTATGCACAAATAGCCCACACAGAAAACCGCAACAATCAGAATCGTTAATGTAGTCATGTTGTATTAATTATAATGTATAACGTAATTTCGTGTGCAAAGGTACGAATAAGTGAGAAGAAAACCAAATTATTTTCGCTTGTTATCAAAAATTCAAGTCCAAAAATCAAATAAATAAGTTACTCACGCCATTTTCATCGTACCTTTGCCCACGAATCTGCTAAAAACAAAATTAGAATGGAACAAAAAACATATTTTTTCGCCGTAGACCTGGGCGCCACATCCGGTAGAACCATACTTGGTTCTACCTCTCACCTCTCAAAGGCTACGGGTAGGCGCGTCAGCGGGAATCCTCTCACCTCTCACCTCTCTCTCGAAGAGCTCACCCGTTTTCCCAATAATCTCATCGAGCAAGGCGGCCACTTCTACTGGGACATTTACGCCCTCTACTTCGAAATCATCCGCGGCCTCAAGGAGGTAGCCCGCCGCGGCATCCAGATCACCAGCATCGGTATCGACACCTGGGGTGTCGACTTCGTCTTCATCGGCTCCGACAATGCTATATTAAGGAACCCGCGCGCGTATCGCGATCCTATTACATTTGCCGCCATGGACGATTATCTCGAGAACGTCATCTCGCGCCGCGAGGTTTACGATATCACCGGCATCCAGCTCATGAACTTCAACTCCATCTTCCAGCTTTACGCCATGCGTAAGGAGGATAATGCCGCCTTCCGCCATGCCCGCAAGATACTCTTCGTGCCCGATGCCCTTTCGTGGATGCTCACCGGCCAGGAGGTGTGCGAGTATACCATCGCCTCCACCTCGCAGCTGCTCGATCCCCGCACCAAGGAGCTCGATGCCCGATTGCTCCAGTCCGTGGGCCTCACGCGTGAAAAATTCGGCCGCATGGTCATGCCCGGCACCCAGATTGGCGTGCTCACCGACGAGGTTCAGCGCCTCACCGGCTTGGGCCCCGTGCCCGTCATAGCTGTGGCTGGTCACGACACCGGCTCGGCCGTAGCAGCCGTGCCCGCCCGCGATGAGAACTTTGCCTACCTCTCCAGCGGCACGTGGAGCCTCATGGGTATCGAGACGCGCGATGCCATCATCTCCGACCTCTCTTACGAGCGCAACTTCACCAACGAGGGCGGCATCAACGGCACCACCCGTTTCCTCAAGAACATCTGCGGCATGTGGCTCTACGAGCGCTGCCGTCTGGAGTGGGGCGAGACGAACCACGCAGAGCTGCAAGCCTCTGCGATGACCGTCGAGGCCTTCCGCAGCCTCATCAACCCCGATGACCCCACCTTCGCCAACCCCTCATCCATGGTAGAGGCCATTCAGCAATACTGCCGCCGCACCTCTCAGCCCGTCCCCGAGACACCCGCCGAGATCTGCCGCTGCATCTTCGACTCCCTCGCCCTCCGCTACCGCCAAGTCTTCACCTGGCTCATGGAATTCAGGGGCTCCCCTCTAAATGATGTGGTTCTCCACATCATTGGCGGAGGCTCCCTCAATAAATACCTCAACCAATTCACCGCCAACGCCACAGGCGTCGTGGTGAAAGCCGGTCCCCAGGAAGGCACCGCCCTCGGCAACATCATGATGCAAGCTCAGTCTGCAGGTTTGGTTAACGACATCTGGCAGATGCGCCAGATCATCGCCAACTCCATCGACCTCGTCACCTACACTCCTCAGGACCGCCCCCTCTGGGACGCCGCCTACGAGAAATACCTAAAGATTACCCAATAGGGCTTTGCTAGGTATTCTCTCACCTCTCACTTCTCACCTCTCACTTCTCACCTCTCACCTCCTTTAAAAATTAAATTTTTAAAACATATAATTATGAAAGCAACCCTTATTGAAAAAGCGTATGAGGTCGCCAAAGACCGCTACGCCGCCATTGGTGTCGATACCGACGCCGTTCTCGACACCCTCCAGAAGCAACAGATCTCCCTCCACTGCTGGCAGACCGACGATGTAGTCGGTTTCGAGCGCAACGAGGCTCTCTCCGGAGGTATCCAGACCACAGGTAACTATCCCGGCCGTGCCCGCAACATCGACGAGGTACGTCAGGACATCGAGTTCGTCAAGACCCTCATCGCCGGTAACCACCGCCTCAATCTCCATGAGATCTATGGCGACTTCGGCGGCAAGTTCGTCGATCGCGACCAGGTAGAAGTCTCTCACTTCCAGAGCTGGATCGACTGGGCCAAGGCCAACAACATGAAGCTCGACTTCAATTCCACCTCGTTCTCCCACCCCAAGAGTGGCGAACTCACCCTCTCTAACCCCGACAAGGGCATCCGCGACTTCTGGATCGAGCACACCAAGCGTTGCCGCCGCATTGCCGATGCCATGGGTAAGGCCCAGGGCGATCCCTGCATCATGAACATCTGGGTTCACGACGGCTCTAAGGACATGCCCGTACAGCGCAAGAAGTACCGCGAAATCCTCGCCGCCTCGCTCGATGAGATCATGGAGGAGCGTCTCGATGGCGTGAAGAACTGCTTCGAGGCCAAGCTCTTCGGTATCGGTCTCGAGAGTTACACCGTGGGCTCACATGATTTCTACACCGCCTATTGCGCCACCCGCAAGCAGATGTACACCATCGATACCGGCCACTACGAGCAGACCGAGAATGTGTCCGACTTCGTCAGCACCCTGCTCATGTACGTGCCCGAGTTGATGCTCCATGTGTCGCGCCCCGTACGCTGGGACTCCGACCATGTTACCATCATGAACGATCAGACCCTCGACCTCTTCAAGGAGCTGGTACGTGCCGACGCCCTCGATCGCGCCCATGTAGGTCTCGATTATTTCGATGCCTCCATCAATCGCATCGGCGCCTACCTCGTAGGCACCCGCGCCACTCAGAAGTGCATCCTGCAGGCCCTCCTCGAGCCCAAGGAGCTGCTGCGTAAGTACGAGGACAATGGTCAGTACTTCGAGCGCCTCGCCCTGATGGAAGAGGCCAAGAGCATGCCTTTCGGCGCCGTGTTCGATTACTTCAACCTCAAGAACAACGTCCCAGTAGGCGAAGAATACATCGCCGCCATCCAGAAGTATGAGCGCGAGGTCACGAGCAAGCGATAATTTTCATTTTTCAATCTTCAATTTTCAATGGAAATTATCATCGGCCTCTTAATAATAGCGGTGGGCGCCTTCTGCCAGAGTAGCTGCTACGTCCCCATCAACAAGATCAAGCAGTGGTCTTGGGAGAGCTACTGGCTCGTTCAGGGCGTCTTCGCCTGGCTGGTGCTCCCCGTGCTCGGCGCCCTGCTCGCCGTGCCCGCGGGTCATAGCCTCTGCGAGTTGTTCAGCGCCGATCAGTCGTTCAATATCTGGATGACCATCCTCTTCGGCGTCCTCTGGGGCGTGGGCGGCCTCACGTTCGGCCTCTCCATGCGTTACCTCGGTGTGGCCCTCGGCCAGAGCATCGCCCTCGGCACCTGTGCCGGTCTGGGCACCATCCTCGGCCCCGTGCTGCTCAATGTGTTCTTCCCCGAGCTCGATGCCCTCTCCTCGCTCACGTTTGCCGTGTTCCTTGGCGTGGCCGTCACTCTCCTGGGCATCGGCATCATCGGTTATGCCGGTCTTCTCAAGGCCCAGTCGCTCTCCGAGGAGGAGCAGCGCGAAGCCGTGAAGGACTTCAACTTCCCCCGTGGCCTCGCCATTGCCCTGCTCGCCGGTTTCATGAGTGGCTGTTTCAATGTCGGTCTCGAGTTCGGTAAAGATATCCATTTCGGCTATCTCACCGACCCCATGTTCCGCACCCTCCCCGCCACCATGCTCGTCACGCTCGGCGGTTTCGTCACCAATGCCGTTTACTGTCTCTTCCAGAATCAGCGCAACCATACTTGGGGCGATTACCTCAAGGGCCATGTCTGGGCCAACAATCTGCTGTTCTGCCTCTTGGCGGGTGCCCTGTGGTACAGTCAGTTCTTCGGCCTCTCGCTGGGCAAGGGCTTCCTCACCGATAGCCCCACGCTCACCACGCTGTCGTTCTGCATCCTCATGGCCCTCAATGTGGTGTTCTCCAATGTCTGGGGCATTATCCTCAAGGAGTGGAAGGGCTGTTCCCAGAAGACCATCGCCGTCCTCATCGCCGGCATCATCGTTCTCATCATCTCCTGCTTCCTCCCGCAGATGATCTGAAAACAGCGGCTGAAAGTTAAAATAAGATTAAAATATCGGGATCTCTCACAAGGTTCCGATATTTTTATTGTACCTTTGCATCAAGTTATCCTTAGCTATGCTAGGAGAAACCAAAACATTAACTATTATATGAAAAAGATCATAAAATTCTACAGTGCCGCTATGTGCGGACTTTTAACCCTGGGTTCGTGTGCCCAGGAAGTGATTAACGATCCAGAGCCCGAGCCCAACAGCATGCTGAAGGTGATGACACGTTCAGGAGAAGAAGCCGTTGTAGCATATCCCGTCAGACTCTATGTGTTTGGTGATGACGGGAAGTGTAAGACCATGCAGATTCTGGAAGATGCCAGCAATCAGTTGTCAGTGAAACTCCCTGAAGGCACCTATAGTGTCTATGGTCTGGGAGGAGCCGATGCCACTCGTTACGTGCTGCCATCTCAGGAGGAGGCCTCCGCAACATCAGTCATCTCCTTACAGAGTGGACAGCAACTAGGCGATCTGATGGCCGGACAATCTACCGTCAGTCTGTCAGCCAACGGAACCAACAACCTCACCATAGGACTTAACAGAAAGGTGATGCTGATAAAGAGTCTCGTTATCAAGGATATTCCCGCCGGCACTGGGGCTGTAAGTGTTAAGATTGCCCCATTGCGAGAGTCAATTTGTCTTGACGGCAGCTATCAGGGCGAAAAAGGAGGAGCCACCATCAGTCTGGCCAAACAAGATGATGGAACCACTTGGAAGATGACATCAGAGAATAACTATCTGTTACCTTCCGTCAACAAACCCACGATTACCATTACCATCGACAACACCTCTTTCTCGTATAACTGTGCGACAGAGATGACTGCCAACCATAAGATCAACATCGAGGGTACTTACAAACCTGCCACTGTGACGACCCCGACGGAAGTAACGCTCACAGGAACTATCACCGGTGCCACCTGGGAAGAAGAAAAGGCTATCGATTTCAGCTTCGGCGAAGGAACCAACGAGCAAGAAACACCCGCTGCAAGCGCTCCAAAAGTTGGAGAAATCTATCAAGGATGCTATGTCTTGGCAGTTGATGGGAATAAAGTAACGCTGTTCTCATCAACAGAAAAAGCAATATCATATAATGGTGGATTACCACAAGTCAAAGCTGCAATAAATACAGCATTGGAAACATATAACACCTCTGATAGAATTGGAGATTGGCGACTTCCAAATTCTACAGAGGCACATTTGATTGTTTCTCAACATTCAACAATCGCAGAAAAAACTTCATTACCTATAAACAGTAATGGATATTTTTATAGTAATAATGAGGATATTGACGCATTTATAATCAGTAATGGGAGCTTTGCAAATGGCGGACTTTCCAAGGCTTACCTCCGCCCAGTAACAACCATTACAATACAATAACAATACAATCAAAAGAACCCTCGGATTTCTCCGAGGGATCTTTATTTCATCCAAAAACTCCCCGGCGCTCGCGCGTGGGGGAGTTCTCTGAACTAACATAATCTATATGCCGTTAGTAGTTTGCTTTTTGTGTTTAACGCATATTAACTCATTTACCGAAACTATTTATTTATATATTTAACGAATTGTGTGTGTCCTACTACTTGGGGAGATGGAAGGCCTCGGTCATCTCGGCGAGCTGGGCATCGCTCATGCCGTCGGGCTCGAAACCCATGGCGCGGGCATTGATGTAGATCTTGGCGGCCTTGGAGAGCACATCGATCTGATCGAAGGCATCCATCACGTCGAGACCCTTGGCGAAGACGCCGTGCTTCTCCCACATGACGACATCGTAATCCTCTAACTCCTTCAGCGTGGCATCGGCCAGGGCCTTGGAGCCGGGGAGCTGATAAGGCACGATGCCCAGACCGAGCGGACAGAAGGCCTTGGTCTCGGGGATCATGCTCCAGAGAATCTTGGTGAGCACGTCCTTGCCGAGGAACTTCTTGGAATGGCTCATGGCCACCAGCTCGATGGGATGGGTGTGGACCGTGGCGCGATAGGGACTGCCCTGCTCAATCAGAGAGGCATGGACCGTAAGATGGCTGGGAAGCTCGCTGGTGGGCATGACGGGCTCATCGGCGATGATGACATACGAGGCGCAATCGGGGAGAATGCGGATGATGGAGCCATTGGCCATGGGAAGGCGGGCGAGATCGCGCATGCGGCGGCCCGTGCCCTTGCAATAGAAATAACTACCGGCGAGGGCGGGCAGAGTGACACCAATCTGAATGGGATCGCTGATGGCGGGAAGGGCCCGGATGGCATCGTCGACAAGATCGGTGACATTAACGGTGATATTGCCGCCATTACGCTCGGCCCAGCCGTTCTGCCAGAGGTAACCGGCTACCTCGGCTATCTTCAACACCTCGGACTGGAGGGCGGCATGATTATCTAAAATACTCTTCATTATGATCAATTGAACTATTGTTTTAATTCTGCTGCAAATATAAGACGATTTCACGACAAGAGACCATAATTTTTGATTTTTCGACTTTAATTTATGATTTCCATCGAAAATGTTTTGGGATTATGGAAATTCTTCGTAAATTTGCACCTCAGAGATGAACAACAAAATACAAGATACGAAATGGAGTGAAAACGTGATTCTGGTGGATGCCGACTACGTGGACAAAGTGGCGTTTAACCTCACGGTGAACTTCGAAAGGATGATAGGACGCAGGATTCCGAAGGCCGACATGGCGAAGTGGATAGTATGCGTGGCACTGGACGGGGGCGTAAGGCCACCGAAGGATTCCTTGGGGAGCAAGGAGCAGGGGGCAGGGAGCAAGACGCAATCGACCCTGGTGGTGCTGGTGCACAAGAAGGAGAAGACGGCGATGGAGAACTTTGAGCCGGGGGTGTATGAGGAGCTGAACGGCAAGGCCTTCAAGGACCAACTGGGCGAGTTTGAGATTGGCGCCTACCCCATAGAGCCCATTCCGGGCGGCGAGGACTACCTGATAGACGCTCTGAAGCTGGTGACGGGGCAGAAGGAGGTGAAACGCGTGATCGTGATTCCGGATGCGGAAAACGACTATATATATAATAAGGTACGCGAGGCACTGAACCGCGTGGACGATGACGAGAAGCGCATGACGGTGCTGGCGATGCAGCCCATGCCGGGGGGAAACTTCAAGCAGGAAATCTTGGGGTATTCGCTCATGGCGGCATTAGGGATCAGCTCGGAAGAGCTGAAGCCCAGAGGTGAGAGGTGAGAGGTGAGAGGTGAGAAGCTAGAGATATGCGAGATAAACGAATCAAAATTGAAAATTGAAAATTGAAAATTGAAATATTATGGCAAGGGTATTGATGATTGGAGCGGGTGGCGTGGCCACCGTGGCTGCGTTTAAGATAGCGCAGAACGCTGACGTGTTTACGGAGTTTATGATTGCATCGCGACGCAAAGCAAAATGTGATGCTATTGTAACCAGCATCCATGATGCTGGTTACAAGCTGGATATAAAGACCGCCCAGGTGGATGCGGACGATGTGGAGCAGCTGAAGGCGCTCTTTAACGACTACAAGCCGGAGCTGGTGATCAATCTGGCGCTGCCTTATCAGGACCTGACCATCATGGACGCTTGTCTGGCGTGCGGATGCAGCTATCTGGACACGGCCAACTATGAGCCGAAGGACGAGGCGCACTTTGAGTACTCATGGCAGTGGGCTTACCGCGAGCGCTTCGATAAGGCGGGGCTGACGGCCATCCTGGGTTGCGGATTCGACCCGGGCGTGACGAGCATCTACACGGCCTATGCCGCCAAGCACCACTTCAAGGAGATACAGTATCTGGACATCGTGGACTGTAATGCGGGCGACCACCACAAGGCGTTTGCCACGAACTTCAACCCGGAGATCAATATCCGCGAGATCACCCAGAAGGGACTCTACTGGGAGAACGGGCAATGGGTGGAGACGGAGCCGCTGGAGATTCACAAGGACCTGACTTACCCGAACATCGGCCCGAGGGACAGCTATCTGCTGCACCACGAGGAGATAGAGAGCTTGGTGATTAACTACCCCACGATTAAGCGCGCCCGCTTCTGGATGACGTTCGGACAGCAGTATCTGAAGCACCTGGAGGTGATTCAGAATATCGGCATGAGCAGAATCGACGAGGTGGAGTACGAGGCTCCGCTGGCTGATGGCAGCGGCGTGGCCAAGGTGAAGATAGTGCCGCTGCAGTTCCTGAAGGCGGTATTGCCGAACCCGCAGGATCTGGGCGAGAACTACGAGGGCCAGACGAGCATAGGTTGTCGCATACGCGGTATAGGCAACGACGGCAAGGAGCATACGTACTACGTGTATAACAACTGCAGCCACCGCGCCGCGTATGAGGAGACAGGCATGCAGGGTGTGAGCTACACCACGGGTGTGCCGGCGATGATCGGTGCGATGATGTTCTGCAAGGGCATCTGGCGCAAACCGGGTGTGCATAACGTGGAGGAGTTCGATCCCGATCCGTTCATGGAGCAGCTCAATGCGCAAGGCTTGCCTTGGGAGGAACAATTCGATATTGATATCGAATTGTAAGAGGTGAGAGGTGAGAAGCTAGAGGTGAGAGAATACTTTATAGGCAGAAATGGAAGATTTTTATTATAGGAAATTAAAAGTATACCATCAAGCAAAAGAAATAGTTGTAGACATCTATAATCTTAGTAAACATTTTCCACCTCAAGAATCTTATGGACTTACCAACCAGATTCAACGAGCTGCTGTATCAATTCCATCGAATATCGCAGAAGGAATGGGACGTTTCTCTATAAAAGAACGTCTTCATTTTATCGAAATTAGTTATGGTTCATTAATGGAAGTTATGTGTCAATTAGAAATAGCTGAAACATTGAACTATATAACTAACGAAGATCTTGCGATAGAAGAAAAGAAAATTACGGAAGTTGCAAAAATGCTCATTGGATTAAGAAGAAACTTAGAAGACAAAATGACAACAAGAAATGTATAACACAAGGTGAAAAGAGGAAGTTGTGAGATGCTGAGACATATCTCTCACCTCTCACCTCTCACCTCTCACCTCTAAAATTTTAAACTATGGCAAAAGGAAATGATGAGGCGATGACACCTCAACAGGAGAAACTGAAGGCGCTGCAGGCGGCCATGTCGAAGATTGAGAAGGACTACGGCAAGGGCTCGATTATGCGCATGGGTGACGAACAGGTGGAGCACGTGGACGTGATTCCTACCGGTTCGATCAGTCTGAACGCCGCACTGGGCGTGGGCGGTTACCCCAAGGGAAGAATCATTGAGATATACGGTCCGGAATCGAGCGGTAAGACCACACTGGCCATCCATGCCATCGCAGAGGCTCAGAAGGCGGGCGGCATAGCTGCCTTCATCGACGCGGAGCATGCCTTCGACAGATTCTACGCCGAGAAGCTGGGTGTGGACATTGACAACCTCTACATATCGCAGCCGGACAACGGTGAGCAGGCCCTGGAGATAGCCGACCAGCTGATTCGCTCGAGTGCCATCGACATCATCGTGATTGACTCTGTGGCCGCGCTGACGCCGAAGAAGGAGATTGAGGGTGACATGGGCGACTCGGCCGTGGGACTCCAGGCCCGACTGATGAGTCAGGCTCTGAGAAAGCTGACATCGACCATATCGAAGACGAACACCACGTGTATCTTCATCAACCAGTTGAGAGAGAAGATCGGTGTGATGTTCGGCAATCCCGAGACGACCACGGGTGGTAACGCCCTGAAGTTCTATGCATCGGTAAGACTGGACATACGTCGCGTGACGAGCATCAAGGACGGCGACAACGTGATAGGCAATCAGGTGCGCGTGAAGATTGTGAAGAACAAGGTGGCGCCTCCCTTCCGCAAGGCTGAGTTTGAGATTACCTTCGGCGAGGGTATCTCGAAGATCGGTGAGATTGTGGATCTGGGCGTGGAGTATGGCATCATCAAGAAGAGTGGCTCGTGGTTCAGCTATGGTGAGTCGAAGTTGGCACAGGGTCGCGATGCCGTGAAGGAGCTGCTGAAGGATAACCCGGAGCTATGCGATGAGTTAGAGCAGAAGATTATGTCGGCGATTGCCGACAAGTAGAAGTGAGAAGCTTCTCACCTCTCACCACAAAAAAAACCGCCTTTTGGGCGGTTTTTTTATTTCTGAATCGGGGTTCCGTTCTTGATGCCATTGGGACCCTTCTTGGTGGTGATGCGCTTCTTGGAAGTGAGCTTAGAGGTCTTAGAAGGGGCGGGGGCATTGAGGTTACCATCGCGTGTGGTGGTCTTCTCAACTGTACCAGAACCATTGAAGTGAACAATCAGGATCTTATTGTTAGAACGCTGGTAGAGCCAGTTGTAATAACCGTTCTCGCCATACTCGATCTTCTCGGGCTCACCGGCGGCCATCTCAACCTCGTCCTCAGAGAAGCCGATACCTACGTGACCGCTACGGATCATGGCACGTGAACCCTCGGAGGTCTGCACCTTCTTACCAGGACCGGGAGCGAAGATATAGCCGAAGTAGTCCTCCTCCTTCTCGGCATTATGCTGATCGAGCACGATGTCGGTATAGAAATAGGTACCCAGCGTGGTGTTCTTCAGCTTAACGGTGGCCTTGTCGTCGTTCTTATGAGGATTGATGGCCTCGAGCTGGTATTCAGCCAGACGGGGGATGGACTGAAGCTTCTTGGTGGTCTCGTTGAGCATCTTGGTGGGATACTTGGTGTGGATGATGCGGCCGATGTAGACACGATAGTTATAGCTGTTGATGTTCATGACATCCTCGACGAGCTCGAAGGAATTGGGGAAGAGGTACTTGGCCTCGTCCATGATGAACTCATCATCGCGCATACCGCTATTGGTCTTCGAGATAGCCACGTTCTGGAAGAACTCATTGCCATCCTCGTCCTCGACGATGATCTTGACGGGGTAGTTGCGGGTGCCGACACCAACGGCGATCACCGTAACGGGCATGTCCTTGTCGACCATCACATCCTGATAACCCTCGCCATCGTACTCGGTATCGATGCGATAGTACTGGGTCTTGGTGTAGAGGGTCTTACCCATGAGCTGCTCGCGGGCAATGTCGACATCGCCGAGGTAGGCCAGCGTGGGCACACCGGTCTTCTGGTAGCAATAGTCCTCGAAAGAGCCGCTGGGGATTTCATAGTAATACTGCTTGCCGTTGTCCTGACACTCGAAATCGATGCGTGAATGTCCGTCGCTACTCTCATGATGGCCTTTATAGACCATGATCTTGTACTTCAGAGGCATGCTGCTCACCTCCTTGCCGGTGGCGGCATCGGTAAAGGTCTTCACCACAAGATCGTACTTCTCGGGCATGACCATGAACTTCATACCCTCTTTCCAATCGCAGAGGCTGTAGTACTTGAAGTGCTGCCCGAGGAAATCCTGGGCGTTCTCCTGTTCCTGCTGAGCTGCTGCCAACTCATCGGCCATCTGAGTCTGGGCACTCTTCTTGGCTCCCTTCGTCTTCACGATATAGGGATTCTGCTGGGCAGATGCTGCCAAAAAGGCAAGAGCCATACAGGCCGTAAAAATCATTCTTTTCATGACTATCGATAGTTTTATTTCGAATTCTGACTGCAAAGATAAATTTATTCTCGCGAAAAACCAAATTTTATGTGACAAAATGTCGTATTGGAAAAGATTTTTTCGTGAAAAAGACATTTTGGCACATGCTTTGCTCAAAAAAACAACAGGAAAAGGGGACCAAAAGTTGGAGTGAAGAGAGTAATCTCTAACCTCTCACCTCTCACCCCTCACCTCTAATTGAATAGTATAAATTAAAAAAGATAAGAATTATGGGAAAGATTATTGGAATCGATTTAGGAACTACCAACAGCTGCGTTGCCGTATTCGAGGGTAACGAGCCAGTAGTAATTGCCAACAGCGAGGGTAAGCGCACAACTCCCTCAGTAGTTGGTTTTGTAGAGAACGGTGAGCGTAAGATTGGCGATCCCGCCAAGCGTCAGGCCATTACAAACCCAAAGAACACGATTTACTCCATCAAGCGTTTCATGGGTGAGAACTGGCAGCAGACCGAGAAGGAAATCTCGCGCGTACCTTATAATGTAGTAAACGAGGGTGGCTATCCCCGTGTGGACATCAACGGACGTAAGTACACCCCGCAGGAGATCAGCGCCATGGTGCTGCAGAAGATGAAGAAGACCGCCGAGGACTATCTGGGTCAGGAGGTAACGGACGCCGTGATCACCGTGCCCGCCTACTTCTCAGACTCTCAGCGTCAGGCTACCAAGGAGGCCGGTCAGATTGCCGGACTGAACGTGAAGCGTATCGTGAACGAGCCTACCGCCGCTGCTCTGGCATACGGTGTGGACAAGGCCAACAAGGATATGAAGATTGCCGTGTTCGACCTGGGTGGTGGTACATTCGATATCTCTATCCTGGAGTTTGGTGGCGGTGTGTTCGAGGTGCTCTCTACCAACGGTGATACCCACCTGGGTGGTGATGACTTCGACCAGGTGATCATCGATTGGCTGGTACAGGAGTTCAAGAACGACGAGGGTGCCAACCTGAAGGACGACCCCATGGCTATGCAGCGCCTGAAGGAGGCTGCCGAGAAGGCTAAGATCGAGCTGAGCTCATCGACCAGCACCGAGATTAACCTGCCTTACATCATGCCCGTGGCCGGTGTGCCTAAGCACCTGGTAAAGACCCTGACTCGCGCTAAGTTCGAGCAGCTGGCCCACGACCTGATTCAGGCTTGTCTGGCTCCATGTCAGAAGGCTATCGCCGATGCACACTTGACAACCGCTGATATCGACGAGGTGATCCTCGTGGGTGGTTCAAGCCGTATCCCCGCCGTGCAGACGCTGGTAAAGAACTACTTCGGCAAGGAGCCTTCGAAGGGTGTGAACCCCGACGAGGTGGTAGCCGTAGGTGCTTCGATCCAGGGTGCCATTCTGAACAAGGAGGGCGGTGTAGGCGACATCGTACTGCTCGACGTAACCCCGCTGACACTGGGTATCGAGACCATGGGTGGCGTAATGACCAAGCTGATTGAGGCTAACACCACCATTCCTTGCAAGAAGAGCGAGGTATTCTCGACCGCTGCTGACAATCAGACAGAGGTAACCATCCACGTGCTGCAGGGTGAGCGCCCCATGGCTGCTCAGAACAAGAGCATCGGTCAGTTCAACCTCACCGGTATCGCTCCCGCACGTCGTGGTATTCCTCAGATTGAGGTGACCTTCGACATCGACGCCAACGGTATCCTGAAGGTAAGTGCCAAGGATAAGGCCACCGGTAAGGAGCAGGCCATCCGCATCGAGGCTTCATCTGGTCTGTCTCAGGACGAGATCAACCGCATGAAGGCCGAAGCCGAGCAGAACGCTGAGAACGATAAGAAGGAGCGCGAGCGCGTGGACAAGATGAACCAGGCTGACTCAATGATTTTCCAGACCGAGAACCAGCTGAACGAACTTGGTGACAAGATTCCCGCACAGCACAAGCCCGCTATCGAACAGGCCCTCCAGCAGCTGAAGGATGCCCACAAGGCCGGCGATGTTGCAGCTATCGACAGTGCCATCGCAGCCCTCAACCAGGCTTGGCAGACCGCATCGGCTCAGATGTACCAGCAGGGTGCAGCCGGTCAGCCCGGCGGCGACACCTATCAGGGTGGCCAGCAGGCCGGTCCTCAGCAGGAGGGTCCGAAGCCCGAGGACATTCAGGACGCCGACTTCGAGGAGGTGAAGTAAAGTTTACTCGGCGAAGCCAAGTAAAATCTTAATAAATCATAGAAATCCCGCTACAACGATGGTTGTGGTGGGATTTTTTCGTATCTTTGCAGCGCAATGCAAAAAGTGAAGAACAGCGAGATTCTGCTTTCCTATATCAGGGAGGGGCGGACGATGACCCAACGCGAAAAGCTATGGCTCATCGTCAGCCTAAGTATTCCCTCGATTCTGGCACAGATATCGGCCACGGTGATGTTCTTCATCGATGCCTCGATGGTGGGACATCTGGGAGCCAAAGCCTCAGCCGCCATCGGACTGGTAGAGACAACGGGTTGGCTGATGGGCGGATTGGCCTCGGCGGCCAACATGGGATTCTCGGTTCAGGTGGCACACTTCATAGGTGCCAACGATTTCGAGGCGGCCCGAAGGGTGCTGCGACAATCGCTGGTGTGCTGCATGATCTGGGCATTGATGATATCCACGACCTCGCTCATCATCGCCCCCCACCTACCCTATTGGTTGGGCGGCTCGGCAGAGATAGCCCGCGATGCCTCGCTCTACTTCGCCATCTTCGGCGTGGCCGGCATCTTCTTCCAGATGGAAGGATTGGCGGGTTCGATGCTGAAATGCTCGGGCAACATGAAGATTCCATCGATGCTGAATATCGGCATGTGTGTGATGGACGTGGTGTTCAACTACCTATTTATATATATACTCGACTTGGGCGTGATGGGCGCCGCCATCGGCACCGGCGTGGCCATGCTGATAACGGCCGGATTGATGATGTACTTCCTATTGGTAAGGTCGAAGATGCTCGCACTCGTGGGCCATCCCGGATCGTTCAAACCCCGCGAAGACACCATCCGCACAGCCTTTAAGATAGGGGCGCCGATGGGGTTGCAACATATGCTGATGGGTGGTGCCCAGGTGGTAAGCACGCTGATTGTGGCCCCGTTGGGCACGATCTCCATCGCCGCCCACTCACTAGCCATTACCGTGGAGAGCCTCTGCTACATGCCGGGATTCGGTATTGCCGAGGCGGCCACCACCCTCGTGGGACAAGGTATCGGCGCGGGACAGAAGTTGCTGACCCGCTCGTTTGCCTATCTCTCGGTGGGTCTGGGTATTGCCGTGATGACGGTGATGGGCGTGTTGATGTGGATATTCGCCCCGGAGCTGATGAGTATCATGTCGCCCGTGGAGGAGGTGATCAACATGGGCACGGAGGTACTCCGCATAGAGGCTTGGGCAGAACCGATGTTTGCCGTGGCCATCGTGGCTAACGGTGTGTTCATCGGTGCTGGCGACACGATTATCCCGGCTATCATGAGCCTCAGCTCGATGTGGGCTGTACGTTTGACATTGGCCGCAACGCTCGCCCCGAAGTATGGATTGAAGGGTGTGTGGACGGCCATGGCTATCGAACTGACCTTCCGTGGAATCATCTTCTTGGCAAGGCTCTTCAAAGGAGGCTGGGCGGAGAAATTGAAATTGAAATTGAAGATTGAAAATTGAAGATTGAAAATTGAGAATTGAAAATTGAGAATTGAAAATTGAGAGTTTAGAGTTTAGAATTTAAAGATATGAAGAAGTTTTTCCTTTTGCTGATTGCAATTCATTGTTCATTGTGCACTTCTTGGGCACAGACCAAGAACACGGAGGTTTTGTTTGAAACTACGGCCGGAAATATCCGTATCGCCCTCTACGACGAGACGCCATTGACTCGCGACAACTTCCTGAAAATCACAAAGATGGGCATCTACGACTCGTTACTCATCCATCGCGTGATCAAGGACTTCATGATTCAGAGTGGCGATACCAACAGCAAGCATGCCAAACCGGGGCAACTGTTGGGCACGGGCGATTTCGACTATACCACCGAGGCAGAGTTCCGTTTGCCACAGATTTTTCATCGCAGAGGTGTGGTGGCCATGGCCCGCGAGGGCGATAAGGAGAATCCCGAACGCCGCTCGTCGGCTTGTCAATTCTATATCGTATGGGGAAAAACCTTTGATGACAAGCGATTGGCCAAGGTTCAGGAGCGCCTCGACTCAGCCACCCAGGGCTCGGTAAAGCTCACTCCCGAGATGATGGAAACCTATAAAACCATCGGTGGCACGCCCCATCTGGACGGACAATACACCGTGTTTGGCGAAGTTGTAGAGGGGATGGATGTGATAGAGAAGATTCAGGGCGTTGAGACGGACAAGAACGACCGCCCCCTGGAGGACATCCGCATCCTGAAAGCCACGGTTACAAAGGATCTGCCCCAGCCCGAAGCCGAGAAAAAGAAGGCTACGGTGAAGAAAGTGGTGAGGAAAACCGTGAGGAAAAAGTAAATACCCCAACGATTTCGCGTTGAGGTATATACATAAAAAAAGCCGCTCAAGGGTCATCAACGACTCAAGGGCGGCGCCAACAATCTATGAATAACTAAAAACCTTTTTTCTGAGAAGAAACGGAGTGTCACCACTGCGTCTTTGTTATCCTTACTAACAAATCTTTCTAACGCCTTAGAAAATACCTATCTCAATCAATCATTAATAAACCTAAAACCAAAATTCTAACTAACTATTAACTCTAACTAAAACCTAATTCAATCTATATACCTTTGAAACTAATACCTCTGTATTAATCGTCTCTTCTATTGAAGATTGTCAATTGTTTCCTTTTGACGATGCAAAGGTACGACGATTTTCGATATCTTCCAAGAAATATGACCCACTTTCCTCAAAAAAGTGGCTTTCTTTTGATATAAATCAACCAATTGTGTGCGAACACACCTAAATTGTGCTCGATAACAGCACTTTTTCCACCTTATTTGTCAAGTCCACAAACTCGGGAATCGACAACTGTTCTGGTCGACGGGTCAGAAGATCGGAGAAATTAGAATTAAGTGTTGAGAGTTGAGCGTCTGAAAGAATCTGCTTCAGCGATACGCGAAGCATCTTGCGGCGCTGATTGAATACGGTTTTCACCACTCGGCGGAAGAGTTGTTCATCGCAACCCAGATCGGTTACCTCGTTGCGGGTCATACGGATAACGGCACTCTGCACCTTGGGAGGGGGATTGAACACACCGGGTTCAACCTGGAAGAGATACTCCACATGATACCAAGCCTGAATCAGTACGGAAAGGATGCCATACTGCTTATTGCCGGGTTGGGAGGCGATGCGAAGGGCCACCTCGTGCTGGATCATACCCGTACAACAAGGAATGAGATCCTTATTGTCGAGCATCTTGAAGAAAATCTGCGAGGAAATATCGTAGGGATAGTTGCCCGTAAGCACAAACTGCTGACCATCGAACACCTCGCGGAGATCCATGCGGAGGAAATCGCCCTCTATGATAGGGGCCTCTTGCTCCTTGAATAATGTGGCTTTCAGATATGCCACACTCTCCTTATCGATCTCCACCACCTTGAGCGGACGAGGTTTTTCTACCAGATACTGGGTCATCACACCCATGCCGGGGCCTACTTCGAGTACTGGCAACTCTGCATACGGCTCATCTACGGTATCAGCGATTCGCTTGGCGATATTCAGGTCAGTTAAGAAATGCTGGCCTAGATTCTTCTTGGGTCGAACTTGTTTCATGGGTGCAAAGTTACGAATAAACGAGTGAAATACAAAATAAATGCAGATTAATTTTTATTTCCGAGTGGTAGTAACTTCGGCGAAGCCAAAGATACGAATAAGTGAGAGATTTTCCAAATTTAAATGAGAAAAAAAAAGCGGGCAGGATTACTATCCTACCCACCCAAAACTATGCTTTCTTTCTCTCTCAAAATACTTATTTCGTTCCAAGATTCATTCCATTGTTAGCCTTAAGAGCCTCAGCAGCGCAAATGGCTACGATGAATGTTACCATAAATAATACTACCATAATGTTATCCTTTCTATAATCTTTAATTATGTTCCTAAATCCAGTGCAAAGGTAACGCTGTTTGCGCACACAGACAAGAAAAACAACGGAAAATAGGGAAATATTGGGGTTTCTTTGATATTTATCAATTAAAAGTCGTACCTCTGAGCTTCGCTCGAAAGTACACGGCATCTCGGAAATACAAAGAAAAACGAGTTTTCCTTTGGTATTTCGCTCGATTTGTAGTACCTTTGTGGCGTGAAAACTATTTTGACCAATGCAGCGAAAATCATCTTCCCAATACTCTTGGGAGGTGCGATTTTGTACTGGATGTACCGCGGAGAGGACTTCAGTCGCATCAGCCATGTCGTGACTAACGAGATGAACTGGACATGGATGTTGCTGAGTTTCCCCTTCGGCATATTGGCACAGATGTTTCGTGGTTGGCGATGGAAACAAACACTGGATCCCATCGAGGACCTGAGACCCAGTACCGCAAAACAAGAGTTTTCCGATCAGAAAATCAGAGCCCGAAGTGCCACTTGCATACATGCCGTTTTCGTATCGTATGCGGCTAGTCTGGTGATTCCCCGCATCGGCGAGTTCTCACGTTGTGCTGTTCTGAAGCGTATAGACGGCGTATCATTCAGCAAAGCCTTGGGCACGGTAGTTACGGAACGTGCCGTAGACACGCTGATTGTGATGCTCTACTCCGGCATCATCTTGCTGATAGAAATGAGCATCTTCGGTACTTTCTTCAGAAAGACCGGCACCTCGTTCGATCATATCCTGGGGAGTTTTTCATCAACGGGTTGGTTGGTTACCGCCATCTGTGGTATAGCCGTCCTCATATTGTTACACCTATTGCTGAAGAACTTCTCTATATATAATAAGGTGAAGATGACACTGAGTGGCATCTGGGAAGGTGTACTCTCGCTACGGGGGGTTAAGAACCTACCGCTTTATCTTTTTCTCTCCGTTGGTATCTGGGTGATGTACTTCCTGCATTACTACCTCACCTTCTTCTGCTTTGACTTTACGGAGAATCTCGGAATCGGTTGTGCGCTGGTATCGTTTGTGGTTGCCAACTTCGCCGTCATCGTACCTACCCCCAATGGCGCTGGTCCTTGGCATTTCGCCATCAAGACCATGCTGATACTCTATGGTGTGGCCGACGAACAAGCCCTATGGTTCGTGCTTATCGTGCATACCGTGCAAACGCTGCTGGTAGTAGCCTTAGGCATCTACGCATGGGCAGCATTACTGTTTACAAAACGTTTTAAACCAAATACATAATAACTATGAGTGAAATTAAAAATCTGAACCCTACGTGCATCTGGAAAAATTTCTATGCACTCACACAGGTGCCCCGTCCAAGCGGACATCTGGAGAAAGTACAGCAATTTCTGTTAGACTTTGCCAAGCAAGCAGGTGTGGAAGCCTTTAAGGATCCCGCCGACAACATCGTGATGCGTAAGCCCGCCTCTCCAGGAATGGAGAAAAAGAAGGGCGTTATTCTTCAGGCCCACATGGACATGGTGCCACAGAAGACTCCCGAGAGTACCCATAACTTCGAGACCGACCCCATCCAACCATGGATTGACGGTGAATGGGTAAAGGCAAAGGGCACCACCTTAGGTGCCGACAACGGCTTAGGCGTTGCTGCCATCATGGCCATCATGGAGGACAAGACGCTGAAGCATGGTCCCGTGGAGGCATTGATTACCGCCGACGAGGAAACGGGTATGTTTGGTGCTAACGGTCTGCCCGCTGGTGAACTGAACGGCGACATCCTGATGAACCTCGACTCTGAGCATTGGGGTAAGTTTGTCATCGGCTCGGCCGGTGGTATCAACATTACCGCAACCCTTGATTATCAGGAGGTTGACACCGATCCAGAGGATGCTGCGGTCAAGGTAACGGTGAAAGGTCTGCGTGGCGGACACTCCGGACTGGAGATTCACGAGGGCCGTGGCAATGCCAACAAACTCTTGGTACGTCTGGTTCGCGAGGCCATCGAGGAATGTGAGGCTCGTCTGGCCAGCTGGCAGGGTGGTAATATGCGTAATGCCATCCCCTTCAAGGCAGAAGCTGTGCTCACCCTTCCGAAGGAGAATGTGGCAGCACTGAAGGAACTCGCCGCCGATTGGCTCGAGGACTTTACCGATGAGTTCAAGGGTATCGAAAGTGGTATCGAGGTGATCTGTGAAGATGTAGAGACGCCGAAGAAGGAGATTCCCGTAGAGATTCAGGATAATCTGATCAATGTAATCTACGGATGCCACGACGGTGTGGTACGTATGATTCCCTCCTACCCCCAAGTGGTAGAGACCTCTTCAAACCTCGCTATCATCAACATTGGCGAAGGCAAGTCTATGATTAAGATTCTTGCCCGCAGTAGTCGTGAGGACATGAAGGACTATATCGTTAAGACCCTTGACAGCGTCTTCTCAATGGCCGGTATGAAGGTGGAGACCGCCGGTTCGTATGGCGGATGGGATCCCAATCCTGATTCAGAAATCCTGCATCTGCTGCTGAAGGAGTATAAGGACCTCTTCGGCGAGGATGGCATCATTCAGGTAGACCATGCCGGTCTGGAATGTTCAATCATCCTGGGTAAGTATCCGCATCTGGATGTGGTAAGCTTCGGACCTACGATGAAATCGCCCCACACCACGACGGAGCGCGCCCTCATTGCTACAGTAGAGCCTTTCTGGACCCTGTTGAAGAAAGCACTTGAGGATATTCCCGAGAAATAATGTTTTTGGCACGAATTCCACGAATTTACACGAATTAATAATATTTTTTCAAGGAAAACTTAAAATTCGTGATAATTCGCGTAATTCGTGCCTTAAAAATTTGTTATTTCAATTTTTCTTTTTTAACTTTGCACCCAAATTCACCAAAGTATTAATAAAATTATGGACGATTACCCGGCGGACAATTACAATTCGTAATGGCGGGGGATGGCGAGCAAGGCTGCTAATCCCTTTGCCGCTAAAACCATTTCATAAACGAAAAAAGGATTAGCAAAATGAAGACTTTCTGGAATACCCAAGGCGGACTGACCCAGCTCTCAGAGTGGCAGCCCAATTGCTGGATACAGGTGACATGCCCCACCGAAGAAGACCAGCGCGAACTCGAAGAGAAGTTCAACATCCCCGACTATTTCATGTCGGACATCAGCGATACCGATGAGCGTGCCCGTTATGAATACGATGACGGATGGATGCTCATTATCCTCCGTATCCCATATGTCAAGGAGATACGGTCGAGAACACCATATACCACTGTACCTCTGGGTATCATCCACAAACGCGATGTCACCATCACCGTGTGCTATTATGAGACGAACATGATGATCGACTTCGTAACGTTCCAGCAGAAGCGCAATGAAGGATTCACCGACTATGTGGATATGATATTCCGCATCTTCCTCAGCAGTGCCGTGTGGTATCTGAAGCGACTGAAGCAGATATCGATGCTGATAGACAAGGCTAAGCGCAACCTGGATCGCGAGGTAAACAATGAAAGTCTGATTGGTCTTAGCCGTCTTCAGGACTCGCTGACCTACTTCCAAACTTCCATCCGTGGCAACGAGAACTTGTTGCAGAAGCTGAAGTTCAAGTTGCAAATCGACGAGCTTGATGCCGACCTGATTGAGGATGTCAACATCGAGATGTCGCAGGCCCGTGAGACTACCAGCATCTATTCAGATATCTTGGAGTCGACGATGGACACCTATTCATCGATTATTAATAATAATATGAACACGGTGATGCGTACGCTGACGTCGGTATCGATTATGATGATGTGTCCCACGCTGATTGCATCACTCTTCGGTATGAATCTGGTTAACGGCATGGAAACCACCACCTGGGGATTTGTATTCGCCATGGTTCTTTCCGTCGCAGTTTCAGTTATCGCCTGGCTCATTTTCCGTCATAAACGACTGGTATAAAAATATACAAGGTTAAAGGGTAAAAAGGTAAAACAGACACGAATTATGTTAAATAATTCAAATTGAGGTCGCTTTACCTTTTTACTTTTTTATTTTTTTACCTTTTTTTAGTACCTTTGACCCCAAATGCGGTGGTGCAATGCACCATTTTACTTTATTGTCAATAACTTAAAAGTTAAATGATGGACTCTCAAGAGAACATCCTCGAGCAGGAGGAGAAGCAAGAAGTTATCCAGGAAGCAGCAGCTCCTGAAGTAGTAAACGAAGAAGAGGCTCAGCCCCGGAAGGTCTATGAAACCAAAGCCGAGGTTCTGCGTCGTATGCAGGATATTGCCCATGGCGATGAGTCTCCTCAGAAAGAAGAGGTCGATTACTTGAAGACTGCCTTCTACAAGTTGCACATCGCAGAGCGCGAGGCGAAGCTGAAGGCATACATCGATGCCGGTGGTGATCCCGAGAAATATCAGATCACACCCGACGAAGAGGAAGAGAAATTCAAGGCCGAGATGGGCATCATCAAGGAAAGACGTGCCAAACTATTCAAGGAGCAGGAAGCCGAGAAGCAGGAGAACCTTACTAAGAAACTTGCTATCATCGACAAGATTAAGACGATGATTACCACTCCCGAGGATGCTAATAAGAACTATAAGGAGTTTAAGGCCTTGCAGGATCAGTGGCGTGAAATCAAGAACGTACCCGCCGACAAGGCTAACGAACTGTGGCGTAACTATCAGCTTTATGTGGAGCAGTTCTACGACATGCTCCGTCTGAATAGTGAAGCCCGTGAATACGATTTCAAGAAGAACAAGGAGCAGAAGGAACGTCTTTGTGAGGCAGCCGAGAAATTGGCTGAAGAGGAAGATGTGATCAGCGCTTTCCATCAGCTGCAGAAGCTCCATCAGGAGTATCGTGAAATCGGTCCTGTGGCCAAAGAACTTCGCGAAGAGATATGGAATCGTTTCAAGGCAGCATCTACCGTTATTAACAAGCGCCACCAACAGCACTTTGAGGGCATCCGTGCCAAGGAGGAAGACAACCTCGCCCGCAAGACAGCTCTTTGCGAGAAAGTAGAGGCTATTGCCGCTGAAGAAAACAAGGGTAGTGGCGATTGGGAAAAGCATACCAAGCAGATTATTGATATTCAGACCGAGTGGAAGACCATCGGTTTTGCTCCTCAGAAGATGAACGTAAAGATCTTCGAGCGTTTCCGTGCTGCTTGTGATGATTTCTTCGGTCGTAAGGCAGAATACTTCAAGGGACTGAAGGACACTTTCAAGGAGAATGCCGACAAGAAGCGTGCTCTCATTGAGAAGGCTAAGGCTCTGCAGGATTCCACCGATTGGAAATCTACTGGAGATAAATTCATTGCCCTCCAGAAGGAATGGAAGACCATCGGTATGGTCCCCAAGAAGTTGGGCGATCAGTTGTGGGCTGAATTCCTCGGTGCATGCAATAAGTTCTTCGAAGCCCGCAATGCTGCCGGCGCAGGTCAGCGTGGTGAGGAGCGCGAGAATCTCGACAAGAAACGCAATGTTATCGAGAAGCTCAAGGCTGTAGCTGAAGAGGCTGGAGAGAACGTACAGGAGAAGGTTCAGAAACTTGTTGAAGAATATAATGCCATCGGTCATGTGCCCTTCAAGGAGAAAGACAAGATCTTCGAGGAGTATCATGCTGTTCTTGACAAGTTATACAAGGATTTAAATATCAGTGTTGCTAAGCGTCGTCTGAACAACTTCAAGCAGAATCTCAAGCAGGTGGCAGAGCGTGGTGAGAATGCACTCGACAATGAACGTGCACGTTTGTTCCGCCAATACGAGGCCATCAAGCAGGAAGTTCAAACCTACGAGAACAACCTCGGATTCCTGAATGCTTCATCGAAGAAGGGTAATAGCCTCATCGACGAGATGAACCGCAAGGTACAGAAGTTGAAGGATGATATGAACCTTGTCCGTGAGAAGATCAAGGCCATCGACGCTGAGAATAAAGAATAACGGATTTACGTCCAAATACCACTATATTGGAAAGGTTTCTGCACGGAAACCTTTCTTTTTTTGCCTTTTTTTGTGGTTTTTTGAAATTTTCCTTCAAAAAGTTTTGGTAATTCCAGAAAAAGCAGTACCTTTGCACTCGCATTTCAAAAAATGCTCGTGCGATGTCAGGCTGCACCTCAGCAAAAAGCGAGCTTTCTGCCTTCGGTTTGCGCTGACATTGTCACCCAAAATTGGGGTATGGTGTAATGGTAACACTGCAGATTCTGGTCCTGCCTTTCCTGGTTCGAGTCCGGGTACCCCAACTGATTACAAGAGGTTTCCAAGAAGGAAACCTCTTATTTTTATTCCCAAAATCAAAATAAAATCTAATTTATTTTGCATTTCACTCTTTTTACACTACCTTTGCAGTAGATTTCACCTATTTATATTTTAATGGAGCAAATAAAGAATCTTGTAAAGACTATAACGGAGGCCATTCAAGAAAAGAAAGGCAGCCAAATCGTGGTTGCCGACTTGAAAGGCATCGAGGGCACCATCTGCCAATATTTCATCATTTGTCAGGGAAACTCTCCGACACAAGTAGAAGCAATCACCGAGTCCGTCGGCGATATGGTCAGAGAAAAGTTACATGAGAAACCTACCCACGTTGTAGGTCTGGAGAATGCCCAATGGGTAGCCATGGACTACACCGATGTATTGGTACATATCTTCCTGCCCGACGTAAGGGAATATTACGACCTGGAACACCTTTGGGAAGATGCATCGCTAACGGAAATTCCCGATCTGGACTAATTGATATGTAGACTATTAATAAATGAATACATAATGGATAAGAATCAAAGACAAATCAATAATAACGGTAATGGTCCGAAGATGAACATGCCCAGATTCAATATGAACTGGATATACTTCATTGCCATTCTGGCACTCGGACTACTCTACTTCTCCAGTGGAGGTCCTTCAAACAGTAGCGTGGCTAAGACCGCCACCTATTCCGAATTCAAGACCATGGTTTCCAATGGCTATGCCTCTAAGATTGTAGTCAACAAGTCTCAGAGCACCATCAAGATGTACGTCAAACCGGAACATATCCGTGACGTATTCCATCAGGGTACCCAACAGACGGGAACTGAGCCATACGTCGAGGTAGAGTTTGGTAGCATAGACCAAGTGGAGGAGTTCATCGAGAAAGCCAAGGAGGACAAGACCTTCACAGGTAGTTACTCTTATGAAAACCGTAAAGATAACGAGTTTTTCTCGATCATCATTACTAACCTGCTGCCTATCCTGTTTATCGTAGGTCTTTGGATATTCTTGATGCGTCGCATGGGCGGCGGAGGCATGGGCGGCGGAAGCGGCGTATTCAGCGTCGGCAAGTCGAAGGCCAAGATGTATGAGAAGGGAGGCGACTTAGGCATTACCTTCAAGGACGTAGCTGGTCAAGCTGGTGCAAAACAAGAGATACAAGAGATTGTGGACTTCCTGAAGAATCCGCAGAAATATACCGAATTAGGTGGTAAGATTCCCAAGGGAGCCTTGTTGGTAGGTCCTCCGGGAACAGGTAAGACTTTGCTTGCCAAGGCTGTAGCCGGTGAGGCTGGTGTACCATTCTTCTCTATGTCGGGTTCCGACTTTGTTGAGATGTTCGTCGGCGTAGGAGCCTCTCGTGTACGTGACCTCTTCCAGCAAGCTAAGCAGAAATCACCCTGCATCATCTTCATCGACGAGATTGATGCCGTGGGACGTGCCCGTTCGAAGAATCCAGCCATGGGTGGAAACGACGAACGCGAAAATACGCTGAATGCCTTGTTAACAGAGATGGACGGCTTTGGCACCAACTCCGGTGTGATCATCTTGGCCGCCACAAACCGCGCCGACATGCTTGACTCTGCCCTACTCCGTGCAGGCCGTTTCGATCGTCAGATACATGTTGACCTTCCCGACCTCAACGAACGTAAGGAGGTATTCAAGGTACACCTGAAGCCCGTTAAGACCGATGATAGTGTCGACATTGACTTCCTCGCCCGTCAGACACCAGGATTCTCTGGTGCCGATATCGCCAATGTATGTAACGAGGCAGCCCTGATAGCAGCCCGCCATAATAGTCAGACAGTGAAGAAGCAGGACTTCCTGGATGCCGTAGATCGTATTATTGGTGGTCTGGAGAAAAAGACCAAGGTAATGACCGAGTCTGAGAAACGCTCAATCGCTATTCATGAGGCAGGTCATGCCACCATCTCATGGTTCACGGAGTTTGCCAATCCATTGGTGAAAGTCTCGATTGTTCCTCGTGGACAGGCCCTCGGTGCAGCTTGGTATCTGCCTGAGGAGCGTGTACTCCAGACAAAGGAGGCTATGCTCGACGAGATGTGTTCGCTCTTAGGAGGTCGAGCTGCTGAAGAACTCTTCATAGGCAGCATCTCTACCGGTGCCATGAACGACCTGGAGCGAACCACCAAACAGGCTTACGGTATGATCGCCTTCGCAGGTATGAGTGAGAAGTTACCTAATATCTGCTATTACAATAATGCAGAATACCAGTTCCAGCGTCCTTACTCTGAGACCACAGCAAAGATCATGGACGATGAGGTACTGCGCATGATTAACGAACAATATGAGCGCGCCAAGAGTATTCTCACTGAGCATAAGGAAGGTCATGCCCAATTGGCTCAGTTACTCATCGAGCGCGAGGTTATCTATGCCGAAGATGTTGAGAAGATATTCGGTAAACGTCCGTGGGTTAGCCGTTCTGAGGAACTACTTGAGGCCCAGATGAAGGCCGACGCTGAACGGATGGCTGAGGAACGTGCCAAGGAATTGGAAGCGCAGAAAGAGCAGAAAGAAGAGAAAGAAGAAGAAGATAAAACAGAAGCGTGATTATGAACAACTTTATTGTACGAACCATTACAGCCATATTCTTTGTGGCTGCCATTGTATGCAGTTTCCTTCGTCCTGAGGCGATGGTACTGTTGTTCGCTCTCGTCACAGGTCTTACTATCTGGGAGTTCACCGGTCTTGTAAATCTACGAGAGGGTGTTACCGTCAATAGGATGATTTGTACCGTGGCAGGTGTGTATTTCTTCCTCGCCATGGCGGGTTATAGCAGTGAGTTAACACCCTCTGCCGTATTTATTCCTTATCTCGTCACACTGATTTATTTGATGGTGGAAGAACTTTACCTGAAGCACAAGGATCCCATTAACAACTGGGCTTATACGATGATGACTCAACTCTACATCGCCCTACCCTTCTCTATGCTCAATGCCCTTGCCTTCCACTTCTCCCCACAGGGTTTTGTTACTTATGACCCCGTACTCCCGCTTTCTGTGTTCGTTTTCCTCTGGATCAACGATGCGGGCGCATACATTTGCGGCTCATTGTTGGGCAAGCACAAACTCTTCCCCCGTATCTCTCCTGGAAAGTCTTGGGAAGGCAGCATTGGTGGAGGCATCCTTGTGATGGCTGCAGCTGTAGGAGTATGGTATCTCACGGAACAATACGGCGTCAATCAATTCCAGCTGTCGGCTCTCCAGTGGGCAGGACTCGGACTCGCCGTTGTCATATTCGGCACCTGGGGCGACCTCATTGAATCGCTCTTCAAGCGCACCCTTGGTATTAAAGATTCCGGACATATTCTCCCAGGTCACGGAGGCATGCTCGATCGCTTCGACTCCTCCCTCATGGCCTTCCCCGCCGCCACTGTCTACATTTACACGCTGATCGTATTCTAATATTTATCCCCTGCCAATTAGCAGGGGATAAATAGTTATTTCTTATCGTATCGTACGGAAAGGGTGGGCTTGTAGGTATTTTCGAGGGTGAGGGTGATGAAACCGCCTTCGGCCTCGAACTTAGCTATCTTATGATCATCGCCATGCTTAGGCATGTTGGGCCATGCACCAAGATCTTTCTCAAAGTCATCGCGCATCTGCTGCCAGAGGTTGCGAGTGCTATCGTTGGAATGGAGTTCCCAATTCTCTTGAAGCGCAGCCACCTGTCCGGTTTTCTGAGCGATAACAAGACGATAGCGTACGGCATCGCTACCCATGACTACCATCTGGAAATTAGAATCGGTCTTGGCAGAATCGATGAAGAAGCCACGCTGCTGAAGTGAATCGATGAAAGTCTGGAAAGGCAGACTCATGGAGAGGCCACGATAGGCGAAATCTTTTTTCTCGCTACTGCAGGCACCAAGCACTGCAATTGCCACAAGGGCTACTAAGATTTTCTTCATAATTGTTCCTGTTTATTGGTTTGATGGGGACAAAAGTAATCATTTTAATTAAGAAATATGCCCTACTCCATCTTTTTTTCTTAATTCTTAACTCTTAACTCTTAATTTCTTCGTATATTTGCACCCATGTTTGCACTTAACGTATTGTTTTCAGCCCTATTTGCCCTGCCTTTGGCGGAGGAAGACACCATCCGGACGGAGCGTCTGGACGAGGTGGTGGTAACCTCGAACTCTGCCCGCCAACGCGTCATGCAGATACAGACTGGTGCAGAGCAATTACAACTTAAGGAGCTCACAGCATCGCCTCAGCTATTTGGCGAACGCGACATTATGCGAAGCATACAATTGTTGCCTGGCGTGAAGTCAGAGAGCGATGCATCAAGCGGATTTCAGGTGAGAGGTGGAACGGCTGCACAGAACTTGATACTCTACGATCTATCGCCCGTCTACAATGCCAGCCATCTAGGTGGACTCTTTTCGGCCTTTAATGACGATGCCTTAGCAGCGGCCACCTTATATAAAGGAATGTTGCCAGCACAATATGGCGATGCCTCCTCGGCTGTGCTCGATATTACGGGGCGTACTGGCGATAAACACGAGCTGCACGGAGGGCTGAACATCGGACTGTTGGCCACAAAAGCCACCATCGAAGGACCTATCGTAAAGGACAAGGCTTCCTTCCTCATCACTGCACGACGCAGTTACATGGATATGTTTCTCATGTTGTCGGACAAATTCAAGGGCAACAAGCTCTATTTCTATGATCTAAACGCTAAAGCCGACTGGACCATCAACCGCAAGAACCAGCTGTTTCTGAGTTTCTTCACGGGCAAGGATCGAACCGCCATCAAGGAACTGGCAGACATCAGTTGGCAGAACCTCTCGGCCAGTCTGAAGTGGCTACATCACTTCAATGACAATGGCAACTACTCGCAATCTACCATTTACTACAGCGGTTATGGCACAGACAATGGTATCGACCTGCTTGATCTGAATCTCTGGTTCTCCGGACACATCCGTCATACAGGTTTCCGTCAGGATCTGCACTTTGCGTGGAACAACTATCTGATGGATGCAGGACTACAAACAGCCCTAATCAACGTAAAATCGGCAGAGTGGGAGTACGTCACTCTCCACGAGAAGGAGCAACGACGTGCCTGGGAGAATGCAGCCTGGATAAATATGACCTTCCCGCTTACGAAAAGAATCAACGTATCTGCAGGCCTGCGTCTGAGTATGTTCTCACCATTGGGAGGATCTCTTTACTATGACATCGACCCCGACGGCACCATCGGATGGTACTATAACTATGGCAAAAACCAGATTGTAAAGACTCATCTGACGCTAGAGCCACGATTATCGCTGAATATCCAGACATCTGAACTGACCAGTCTGAAACTGGGTTACACCCGTACATCGCAGAACATCCATGCCCTGAGGAACCAGAGCACCTCTACCCCCTTCGACCGCTATACCATGAGCAGTAACATCGTAAAACCCGAGATAGCCGATCAGGTGAGTGCAGGTTTCTATCTGATGACACCCTCGCAGATGTACGATTTCGCTATGGAAGTATACTATCGCCATATCGATAACGTGCTCGACTATCGCGACGGAAAAACGTTTAGCAGTGAGATAGAGATAGAACGATTAACGCTTCCTGGCAAAGGGAAGGGCTATGGCATAGAACTGAGTGGCCACAAGAACAACGGGCGACTAAAGGGTTGGGCCAGCTATACCCTTTCGTGGTCGAAGACTAAGATAGAAGGAGTGAACAATGGACAATGGTACGATGCCAACAACGACCGTCGTCATGATATCAATATTGTGGCATTGTATCAGCTCAGCAAACGGTGGTCGCTCAGTGCCTCATGGATATTCAACAGCGGACAAGCCTTCACAGCCCCCAGTGGAAAATACCAGATAGAGGACAACTGGCTATATTACTACACAGAGCGAAATGGCTATCGCGCTCCAGACTATCACCATCTTGACGTGAGTGCCGTGTGGAGCAAGCGTTACAAGAAGCATACCACGGAGTGGGCTTTCAGTATTTACAACCTGTACAACCGTTACAACCCCTACCTCATCAACTTCGAGGATGGTGAGAATGGTAACGGCACCCGAGCCATGCAGTATTCACTATTCGGTATCGTGCCGAGCGTAAGTTTTAATATCAAGTGGTAAGATTATGAGCAACAGAATAAGAAATATCATACTCGGCTCTATCTTCCTTTTTGCTGGATGCGAGAAGGAAATCCACATCGACTACCATGAGGCAGAGATGAAATACGTGGTTGAGGCCTCCGTTAACAACACTGGAACAACGGTACGAGTTAGTCGCACCCAACCCATGGATGATAATTCTACGGAAAGTGACATCAGTAATGCTACCGTACTAGTAACCGCCAACGATGGTACTAACGAAATCATTCCATACAAGGAGAAAGGTTACTATAAATCCAATCTCAAAGGCAAACCTGGCATCACCTACCAAGTCGATGTCACCCTCGACGGACATCATTTCTCTTCATCGTCAACCATGCAACAAATGCCTGTTGTGAACAAATTCAGCATCGTACGGATGAAAATGTTGTCGCAGAACTACATTTTTGGCGATATCCGATTGCAGGATATTCCTAACGAGACCAACTGGTACTTCGTACATATCTACCGAAACGGAATAGCCTACAGATGGGCAATCTTGAAAGATGATATTAATCCTAACAAGGAACTGCAACAGCTATTTGGCTTCTTTAACGAGGATAATAGCGATGAAGAAGACAAACTCCACGAAGGAGATCAGTTGAGGATTGTGGTCCGTGCCATCGACCAGCGTGCCTACGATTATCTAAGCTCCGTGGAACTAATGGATAATACGGGTACCAACCCTATCGACAATTTCTCTGGGGGATGTCTCGGTTATTTCTCCGCCTACAGCGAGATAACTATTTATCACGTCTATCACAGTTCGGATATAGAAGATGAAGAATACTAACCTTTACGAATGACAAAGGTTACCGATACATGATGAGTCTCATCTTCGTAGTTAAGCCATATGGTATCGTCGGTAAACGACATTACCTGCGCCAGAATCTTTCGCTCCACTCCCTCTGAGTCGCGAAATTCCAGTTTCATATTATTGTTGTCGCACTGATAGGTGCCTTCAAAAATCAGACTGCCATCGAAACTCCAGGTAGAAAAGGAACCTTTGCGCACCATACCATTATAGGTACCATCGCCAAAGAACTCAAACTTGTCGTATGAGAAATTCTCTGGCTCAAGATCTGTCTGTCCCTCGATGATGACATCTCCTTCGCCCCATCCGCGTTGCCACGTGCCAACAATGACATCGCCTAAGCGACGACCATCATCATCACCTGTACCACAGCCGATGAGAAAAAACAGGGCAGCCATGCAGGCTGCCCTATATAAATATGTCAGATACTTACTTAACATTTCCTACCTTAATCAGGTACTCTGCTATCTGAACAGCATTCAAGGCAGCGCCCTTACGGATCTGATCGCCTGAGAGCCAGAATGTCAGACCGCAGTCATCGCTCAAGTCCTTACGGATACGACCTACGTAGATATCATCCTTACCAGCTGTCTCCAGAGGCATCGGATAGGTCAGTGTCGTAGGATCGTCCTTCAACTGACAACCAGGAGCAGCGGCAATAGCCTTCTGAGCTTCCTCAACGCTGATGGGTTTCTCTGTCTCAATCCACACACTCTCAGAGTGAGAACGCAGAGAGCTTACACGTACACACATGGCTGAGCACTTGGCATCGGTATGCATGATCTTACGAGTCTCGTTATACATCTTCATCTCCTCCTTGGTGTAGCCGTTGGGCTGGAACACGTCAATCTGAGGAATCACGTTGTAAGCCAACTGATGGGCAAACTTCTTGATAGTCTTTACCTCACCTTCTTCAACCATCTCTTTGTACTGCTGCTGCAACTCAGCCATAGCAGCGGCACCTGCACCAGAGGCACTCTGGTAAGAAGCCACATGGATGCGCTTGATATGGGAGATGTTCTCCAGCGGCTGGAGCACTACTACCATCATAATCGTGGTACAGTTAGGATTGGCAATGATACCACGAGGGCGGTTCAGAGCATCCTCTGCATTACACTCAGGCACTACAAGGGGCACATCATCGTCCATACGGAAGGCACTCGAGTTATCAATCATCACAGCACCATACTTCGTGATAGTCTCAGCAAACTCTTTCGATGTACCGGCACCAGCCGAGGTAAAAGCGATGTCAACATCCTTAAAGTCGTCGTTATGTTGAAGCAACTTCACCTCGATCTCTTTTCCCTTATAGGTGTACTTTCGACCAGCGCTACGCTCTGATCCAAACAACACCAATTCATCCATCGGGAAATTTCTCTCGTCAAGAATCCGCAGAAACTCCTGTCCCACGGCTCCACTCGCACCTACAATTGCTACTTTCATCTTGCCAAATTCTTTAGTTGGTTTATATTTTGGCTGCAAAATTACAAAAATTCCATGTAATACATAACAATCTGGCAAAAAAATTTGTACCTTTGCACACAGAATGACATTATTGGCATCATATTTGCCCATTACCGACCCCACATTGATCTTCTTTGTGGTGCTGTTGATTATCCTCTTCGCGCCTATCGTGATGAGTAAGTTACGTATTCCTCATATCATCGGCATGGTGTTGGCAGGTGTTGCCATTGGTCAGTATGGCTTCAATATTCTGGAGCGCGACAACTCATTCGAACTCTTCGGCAGAGTAGGTCTTTATTATATCATGTTCCTCGCCGGATTGGAGATGGACATGGAAGGCGTAAAAAAGCACTCCAGCCGTTTCCTGTTTTTCGGATTGCTCACTTGTTTCATTCCGTTGATCCTGACCTATGTAATGGGAATGGCCCTACTCAACTATTCGCCTACAGCCTCATTCCTTTTAGGCTGTATTATGGCGTCGAACACGCTTATTGCCTATCCCATCATCGGGCGCTATGGTCTACAGCGTCATCCTAGTGTTGCCCTCAGCGTGGGTTCATCCATGATTTCCCTATTCATGGCCTTGGTTATGTTGGCAGCACTCTCTGGATCGTTCGAGAGTGGTAGCGGATGGCTGTTCTGGATTCTTTTCGTCTTAAAGTTTGCCGCCTTCTGCATAGGTAGTATCATATTGATTCCGAAACTAACGCGTTATTTCCTGCGTCGTTATAGTGATGCTGTGATGCAGTATATCTTCGTACTGGGCATTATGTTCCTCAGTGCTGCACTCACCTCACTTATAGGTCTTGAGGGCATCTTCGGCGCCTTCTTCTCTGGATTGATTCTGAACAGATACATCCCGCATGTCTCTCCTTTGATGAACCGCATCGAGTTTATCGGTAATGCCCTGTTCATCCCCTACTTCCTGATAGGTGTAGGCATGCTCATCAATGTGCGTACCCTTTTCTCTGGTATTGATGTGCTGTGGGTAGTATTCCTCATCGTCTTCTTCGGTACCTTCGGAAAAGCTGTTGCGGCCTATATCTCCAGCCTCATCTTCCGTTTGTCGAAAGCCGACGGAAACATGATGTTCGGTTTGACCTCTGCCCATGCAGCCGGCGCTATCGCCATGGTCATGGTGGGTATGCGGTTGGAAGTGGCTCCCGGTCAGTATCTTGTAAGCGATGACATGCTGAATGGTGTAGTCATCATGATTCTCTTCACCTGTATCATTAGTACCATGATGACAGAACATGCCTCACAGCAGATCATCA